>JABLTP010073235.1_pt1 | contig 37458 bp, 35 predicted proteins | sample 7160111 | NCBI WGS metagenome assembly JABLTP01 (sample SAMN14651227, study PRJNA627086) | human gut metagenome | isolation source: feces | host: Homo sapiens
CAAATGAAAGTGCTAAACTAGACTATCCAGTAGGATTAATTTTAGCTGATGAGGTAGCTCTAGCTGGAGGAAGAGCTTACTATAATGGAGATTATTCACCAAACAGTAATTATTATCTATATAATGGTAAGTACTACTGGACGCTCTCTCCGTCCTACATCCTTTCTAACTACTCGATTGCTAGCGTTTGGTTTGTGTTGCCTTCAGGCAGTTTGAGTCCGTGGGGTGACGTGCCGTATTCCATCGGTGTCCGCCCAGTTATAAATATTAAGGCTGATACAATGATAACTAAGGGGGATGGATCATCACTAAATCCATTTGTAATATTATAGATTTTTATATTTTACTTTCTATATTAACATTTATATTTCTAACTTAGATGTAAAATGAATAGACAAAATTAGTCAAAGTTAGATATAATAGATAGGGAGGTAGTAGACCCGATTCTGATGGGCGACGTCCAGTCGGGGCGGACGAAAAAACGAGAAGAAAAGCAGGATGAAAAACAAACAAAATGATATAAGTGTCCTAAGAGCAGACTGATCGGCTCTTGGAACCCGATAAAATAGGTGTAAATGATAGAATAATTTACATCTTTTTTAATAACAAAATAAATAGACAAAATAAGTCAAAGTTAGATATAATAGATAAGGAAGTGGAGATGAAAATATGTTTGAAAGTCTAGGAGATCGTTTACAAGAAGTTCTCCATAAAGCGAAAGGTTATGGAAAGATAACTGAAGAAAATATTGATGAGATGATGAGAGAAATCAGGCTTTCTTTATTGGAAGCTGATGTTAACTATAAAGTAGTAAAAGAATTTACTACTAGAGTAAAAGAAAAGGCTTTAGGTGAAGAAGTTAAAAGGAGTATTAAACCGGGTGACTTATTCGTTAAAATAGTAAAAGATGAATTAACTGAATTATTAGGAGGAGAAGCAGCTCCTTTAAATATGGAAGGTAATCCTGCTACTTTGATGTTGGTTGGTCTTCAAGGATCTGGTAAAACTACTACTATTGGTAAGCTTGCTAATTATTTAAGAAAAAAATATAAGAAGAAACCATTATTAGTAGCTGGTGATATTTATAGACCAGCTGCCATTGATCAGTTAAAACAAATAGGTAAACAATTAAGTATAGAAGTATATGAAGAAGGTATAACTAATCCTGTTTCTTTATGTCAAAGAGCTTATAATTATGCTAAAGAAAATGGTTTTGATTATGTCTTAATTGATACTGCTGGACGTTTACAAATTGATGAACAGTTAATGGAAGAATTAATGGAAGTAGAAGAGGCAATTAAACCACAAGAGACTTTATTAGTACTTGACTCTATGATGGGACAAGATGCTATTCATGTAATTAATGGTTTTAATGAAAAGTTAAATTTAACAGGTGTTATCTTAACTAAGTTAGATGGTGATACTAGAGGAGGAGTTGCTCTTTCTGTTCGTCATTTAACTAATCTTCCTATTAAGTTTGTTGGTACTAGTGAGAAGTTAGATGGTCTATCTAGTTTTGATCCAGAAAGAATGGCTGGTAGAATTCTAGATATGGGTGATATTATCTCTTTAGTTGAACAAGCAGAAGAAGCAATTGATGAGAAAGCAGCTACTAAGGCAGCTAAAAGATTACAACAAGGTAAGTTTGATTTAGAAGACTTTTTAACTTCTATGAAACAAATAAAGAAGTTAGGACCACTTGAGAATTTAATCAAGTTAATACCAGGTGCTAAAAAGATGGGACTTTCTAATATCCAAATACCTGAAAAACAACTTGCTCATGTAGAAGCAATTATTCTTTCTATGACTAAAGAAGAAAGACGTGATCCTAGAATTATTAAAGCTAGTAGAAAGACAAGAATAGCTAAAGGTAGTGGAAGATCTGTTCAAGAAGTAAATCAATTACTTATTCAATTTGAACAAATGAAAAAGATGATGAAAGGCTTTAAGAAAGATAATATGCAATTACCTTTCTAAAGTTTAGGTATACTAATCCTTTTATCATCTTTATGATAAATATAGTCAAGATCAATTAATTTGATCTTTTTCTTTTGATAACTTTTACTTTGAGTAATATCAATTACTTTGTGATTACCATCTACATCTTTAAATCCTTGGTAATTCATCTCATTAGTAAATAAAGCGAAATTAGATTCAAAATTATTATCACCAATTACTAAACTAGCTCTTTCCAAGTCTTTCTTTATATCAGTGATATCAGCTTTAGTTAGTTTAATAGCTTCTCCTTTAGGACTTATCTCAATATATAAATTATTCTTTTCTAATGGGAATTTCTTTTGAACAATTAAATCATTAAAACGATAGAAAGTAGGAAAGTCAAAAGTAGCTTTTTTATCACCAATTTTTAATACTTTATCTGCAAAAAAGAAAGTAAAGTTAGATGAACCTGATCCTTTATATTCTAGATTAGTAAAATCAAAGTTACTGTCTAGTTTTTCAAAGTAAGGATATAGATTATTTTTCATTATTTTATACATTATCTTAGATTTAAAATATAATTGTAGGGGAGCATTCTTTTCTTTCATCTTTTTATCTAATAAATATAGTAAAGGATAATTATCAGTTAGATATTTTTCTACTTCCATATATTTTCTTGCTAAATAGTTAATAATTTTTGCATATTCATCTTCGGATAGATTAAAGTCATCAATATTATCTAACATATTAAAGATAGTTTCTAAATCTTTTATTTGTTTAATTTCTTCTAACATAGTTACCCCCTCTTTTTTTTATTAGGACATATTATAGCACTTTTCTTAGGCTAAATAAAGATGCTTTAATGGTGTAATGTCATACTCTATATTAGAGGAGGAAATATAATGTTATATAATAATCAAGATTTTGATATGAATCAATCTGCTAGTATTGTAGGGGATGGAAATATAATTGATCAAGATATGGATATTGATGTTAATATTAATGGTATGGGAATGAATCAGGGTGGTTATATGCAAGCTACTACCCAAAGTCCTATTATCGAACCTATGCAAGAAAGACAAGTTAATAGAACTATAATTCATCAAGTTCCCCATGTTTGTCCTATTAGAACCAGAATAATTAATCATCACATTTATAAACATACTTATTGTCCAGAATATTCTTGCTGTGAAGAGAATGTAGTAAGTAATATCAATCAAGGCTCTTGTTGTAATTTTCACTAAGATGAGGTTGTCTCATCTTTTTCTTTAGGATATAGTTAATATGTGCTATTATGTAGGTAGAGGTGGTAATTATTAAAGTATTAACAGTAAAAGAGCCATGGGCTTCTTTAATTATCAATGGCTATAAGATGTATGAATTTAGAAGTTGGAAAACTAAATATCGGGGTAAGATTTTAATTCATGCTGGGATGACCTTAGAAAAAGATATGGCTGAAAGATTTAGCTCTTATAATCTTAATTATTATAAAGGAGAAATTATTGGAGAAGCGACATTAGTAGATTGTATTTTAGTAGATGAAGAGTTTAACAAAAAATTACATGATATTAATCCGCTTGTTTATGGAAGAAGTAATCATGTTGAGACTTATGCTTGGAAACTAGAAAATATATGTAAGTATGACCAACCTATAAAAGTTAAGGGAAAACTTGGTCTTTGGAATTATGAAAAGTAGGTGACTAGTATGGATTTAGAATCATTTTATAACTCTATATTAAATATAGGTAATAAAGATAAATATAATGATATAGTGAAAATAGTGAAAGAAGAAAAAGCTAGACTGTTAGAAAATACTGATTCATTAGATGGTTTTTGTAAGTATTTAGCTAATCAAATAGAATATGAAATTAAGACTAATCTTAGTGGTGTTTGGGTAAATAGTATTGATTTAAATGAATTAGTCCAAGTTGATCATGTAGTATTACTTACTGAATATCATAACAATGATGATATGAAAAGATTACTTATAGATCCGACTTTTTCACAGTTTACTAAGTCTAGTGACAAAAAATTAGTAGGTTTAGCAAGTTGGCCTAGTGAGAATTTAGATGAAAGTTTTAGAGATAAACTTTTAACAGATGGAGTAGTAGAGGTAGATGATACTAGTTTCAATAGATATTTAGATTCTTTTGGTAATCATTATCAAGATATTAATCTAGATAGATATTTAAGAGATAGAAAGGCAGATAAGATAAAGTGAAAGAAGCATACCAAAAAATTAAAACACCAAGTGAGTTATTAATGTTTATGGATAAGATTAATTATGGCTATTTATCTAAGAGTAGTAAAGTATATTTAAATAATGATGGTGATTGGTATTTAGAATATATCCTAGAGAATACTAGTGATATTTTAACTACTATGACAGGTAATTGTTTTGATCAAACAGAACTGGAAAGGGATTGGTTTACTAAGAATAATTATTATGTGGAAACATATTTTGAAATGGTTAATCTAAATTATAAAAATGCTTATCCAACACATTCTTTTTTAATATATAAAAACAATGGAAACTGGTATTTATTTGAACATGCTGATTATGAAAATAAGGGTATATATGAATTTACTAGCAAAGAAGAGTTATTAATATTTCAAATGAATAATTATATTTCTTACTTAAAAACTTTTAATATTAGTGATTTGGAATTATCTAAAGTTATACTTAGAAAGTTTGAAAGACCAAAGAAGCATATAGATGCTAAAGAATATCTAGATTATGTTGTTAATAGTGAGATAGTGTATATATAAACAAAAAAAGTCTTGAAACTCAAGACTTTTAAAATTCTAACTGGTCGGGAAGACAGGATTTGAACCTGCAACAGCTTGGTCCCAAACCAAGTGCTCTACCAAGTTGAACTACTTCCCGAACTGGTGCGCTCGAAGGGATTCGAACCCCTGACCTTTTGGTTCGTAGCCAAACGCTCTATCCAACTGAGCTACGAGCGCATGCTTTCCCTTGAAAGACAAGTCTATCTTAGCACATTAATAAACCCCAGTCAAGCATTTTTTTACAATTTAAAGGTAGTTTCATTAATAAATGTATATTCACTATGACATTTTAACTGCCTTACTAATTTAAATAAAGCCATATCTCGCATTTTACACTCTAACATAATATCAACATCTTCATCAATTTTTTTTAATAAATCAAGAAATTTAATAAACTCTTTTTCATCAATATAATTATGATGACTTCTCTTATCCTTTCTACTTTTGGGAGAAGAAAAGTGTATCTTAGCTTTTAACTTCGTATCATTCCAAGTAGATAAAATATCTTTTAAATCACTACTTGTTAATTTCTTTTTATTATTACATTTATAATGATGATAATCTAAAACCATAGGAATATTTAATTTTTTACAAATAGCTAGAGTATCTTCAAAAGTAAATAGTTTATCATCATTTTCTAAAATGATAATATCTTTTAAATAATCAGGTAACTTTTTAAAATTAGTAATAAATCTTTTAACACTTTCTTCTTTGTTATCCTTACCACTTCCAACATGAATAATTGCTTTACCATTTATCCCTAGTAATTTAAAAAGATTATAATGGTATTCAATTTGTTTTATAGATATTTCTACAACTTTTTCATTAACACTATTTAAAACACAATACTGATCTAAATGGGTATCAACTCGCATTCTATACCTCTTTATCTTTTTTCCTATATCATTAAACTTTTCACTAAAAGGTAATAAATAATCAAAACTAACTTTATCATGAGTAGCTAGAGGAATAATATTAGGAGACATTCTATAGAAATATACTTCATTTATATGATTATAGTTAATAACATTATCAAAGATATATAAATTTCTATTAATAATTTCTCTTAACCTTCTATTACTATCTTCAGAAGTTAGTTTAGAGTAAGTCTTATAAGTCATAGTATGAGAGTAAGTAATATTATCTAAAGATAATGGACTTGCTACATAACCTAGATGGATTTTCATGTCAATCACCATTATTAGTATTTCAAAATCTAGAAAGTATTATTCTATAAAATTAAAAACAACATATATTTTAATAGGTGATTATTTTGAAAAATGAAATAAATATTGCTTTTCCCCAAGTACCATATGAGAATTTAAAAGAAAAACTAACTGCGTTTATTAAAAATGAAGTAGATAATTTTTTAGACTTTGCTAAAGAAAAATATCAAATAGAACTTCCTTGTAATTTAACTATTACTTATGAGTATTATAGATATAATAGTTATGATAGTTATGTATTTTATATATCTAGTTTTGTCTTTGGGGCTCATCCTGATAATAGAATAATATCTTTTACTTATGATACTATTAATAATAAGCTTATTACTATGGCTGATTTAATAGATAAAGATCCATTCCTTTTAAATTATTTATCAAAAGAAACTAGAAGTAAACTTTTAAACAATAAACGTATTGTTGATAGAAATATGCTGTTAGAAGGGACTAAACCAGTTATAGATAATTATCAAGTGTTTGCTTTTACTCCTAGAGGAATTATTCTTTTCTTTCAAGAATATCAAATAGCCCCTTATTCATCAGGTAGCTTTAAGGTGTTAATTCCTTACCGAAATAGTGATTTCTTAGATAGAAGAATATTTTCTGCTTATTAATAAACATTAGTTGACACAATAATTATTTTAATCTATTTAATTATTAAATCTTAAGTAGTATACTAATGATATGGAGGTTTAATAATGATTAGAAATTATTTAAAGAATTTTGAAAAGTATTCTATTTTGATATCTAGCTTGTTAATTATTTTAGGAATATTCTTATTAGTTAATCCTATGAAGTCATTAGAAGTAGCAGTTATATTTTTTGCTGCTATTATGATTGTTAATGGTATTAGTAGTTTTATCTCTTATTTTATGTTACCTAATGAAGAAAGACTATTTAGTCTTGATTTAGTAACAGGAATAGTAACAACATTAACTGGTAGTCTTATCTATCTTTATAGAATGGATTTAATTAATGTTTTTCCAGTGATTTTAGGTATATGGATAATAGTTAGTAATTTAATAAAAATGCAATTATCTATTAATTTAAGTGCTATTGCAGGTAGTAATTGGTTCTTATTACTAATCACTCAAATATTAATGATTATTCTAGGAGTAGTATTGATTACTAATCCATTTAGTTCATTAATAGCCTTAACAACTCTTGCTGGATCTTTCTTGATAATAGCAGAAGTAGCTAGTCTAATAGAAAGTATTTATATTTTAGTAAAATTAAGGAATCTTTAGGATTCTTTTTTATGGATTTAAGTGACGTAATATTTAAAATTTTTAATATTCTTTTTTAGCAACCTGTGTTATAATACAGGCAAGAAGTGAGGATATATGAATAAAGAGAAGATTAAAAATATAATTATTATCGTTTTAATATGTTTGTTAGTTTTAGTAACAACTCTATTTATTATTTCTAAGAAAGATGAAAATAAAAGTAATGAGGTAACTGTTACTGTAGAAGCAGTAGGAAAGAAATATTTACTAGGTAGTAGTAAAAACAAAGATTATTTAATTACTAATTATAAAGGTGACTATAAGGAAAAAGATAAGATTAAGTTTACTTATAAAAATAAAGATAAGAAAGAAAAAGATGGATTAACTAATATTAAAGTAAGTGATGAAGACTTAATAGTTGATTATAAAGCTAAGGAAGAAGAAAAAACAGTAGAGAAAAGTGAAGCTAGTAAAGATTATCAATCTACTGATAATAGTAGTACTATAACTACTAATAATAATCAAGTAAATAGTTCTAGTACTGATACAAATATTGATGATGAAGTAGTAACTTATGTTAATACGCTGAAAGATGATAGTACTACTAGTAGTTTAAAAACTAACTTTGTTACTTTGGTTGATTTTATCTTTTATGATGGTACTATTAAAGGACATACTTTTAAAGAATTAACTAATGAAGCTAAATTAAAAGTACTAGAAGCAATGCTTTATCTAGACTCAAAGGTGGAAAAATACTTTCCTAATTATAAAGAAGAAATTAGTAGTAAGACAGGTAGGGCATATACTACTGTTAAAGATAAAGTGGTTAGTAGCTATTTAAATATTACATCAGCTATTTGTAGTAAAGATAGTTCTATTTGTGATAGTGCTAAGGAAGACTTTCAAAATTTAAAGAAGAACTTCGGACTTACTTGGTCAGTAATAAAAGAAGTAACAGGTGACTCTAAAGAAAGTATTAAAAACTGGTATGAAATTTGGAGTGGTAAGAAGTAGAAAAATGTTCATTTTTAAATAATAATATGCTATCCTTATAATAGGAGAGGTGAATATGGAAAATATAAAAAAATTGTTTATTTTACTTATAATTAGTAGTTTTCTAATCTTACCTAATGTTTATGCTGAAGATAGTAACTATCTAAATATAAGTAATAATACTGTTAAGACAGTAAATCATAGTATGTTTACAGCCGGTGATGATGTTTCTACTAATAATATGGTTAAAGGAATTGATTTTACGGCTGGTAATAATCTAAACATAAATGGTAGTTCTGAATATGGAATGTTTGCTGGTAATAGTATTAACTTTAAAGGTATGGTTACTAGAGATTTATTTGTTGCAGGTAATCAAATAGTAATTGATAGTAGTGCTAATATAGCAAGGGATTTATATGTAGCAGGTAATACTATAACAATATCAGCAGACATTAAAGGAAATATCTTTTTAGCAGCTAGTGAGGTTATCATTGATTCTAAAGAAATAAGTGGTGATGTCACTCTAAATAGTGGTAAGTTAACAATATCTGATAATACTAAGATAAATGGTACTTTAAAATATAATGATAATATAGATTATTCTAATACTAATGCTAGTATTAAAGAGATAAAAACATATCATGTTGATGAAAAGAGTAAGGATGAGGTTATACCATCAATTAGTAGTATTCTATTAGGAATAGTAACTAGCTTTTTAGTAGCTTTAGCAATATATTTACTATTACCAGCTAGCTATAAGGTACTTGATGAGGTTAAGAAAGATAAAGTATTTAAAACTTTTGGAAATGGTTTTCTTTTCTTGATAGCAGTACCGATTATTTCTGTAATATTAATGATTAGTATTGTTTGTATACCACTTGCTATTATAGCTTTAATCTTATATGGAATAATTATTTATCTATCAAGTATTATTTCATCAGTTTATTTTGGTAGATTAATAGGTAATAAAGTCTTAAAATTAAATAATATTTATTTACAAATATTAATTGGTGTAGTAATTACTAGACTAATAAGGTTAATTCCTATCATTGGTGGATTATATAGTTTTGTAATTGTTATCTTGGGAGTAGGTTTAGTTTACAATATGATGGTGAAACTTCATAAAGAAGCACTTGACTAATACCTATTAAAAGGTTACACTTATACTGTTAATAAGGGAGTAGTTGGCATGTTAGAATCTAGCATGTAATAAAGTCAACATCATGATTTTTATCTGGCTTTATTATAGACAATGAGACTTGTTTGCAAGATATAGAAAGCAGACTAAGTCTCTTTTTATATCAGAAAAGAAAGGAGTAGAAGATGATATTTTTAGAAATTTTATTATTAGTTGTAGGGTTTGTTTTATTAGTTAAAGGAGCAGATGCTTTTGTAGATGGATGTAGTAATGTTGCTAAAGCTCTTGGTATACCTAGTCTTATCATTGGTTTAACGATTGTAGCTTTTGGTACTAGTGCACCGGAGTTGGCGGTTAGTTTAATTGCTTCATTTAAAGGAAATAGTGCTATATCAGTTGGTAATGTAGTAGGTTCTAATATTTGTAATATGTTATTGGTACTTGGTGCTACTAGTTTATTTGCTACTTTAAATTGTAAAAGAAAGCTAGTTACAAGAGATTTTGTTTACTTATTTTTATCTTATGTTGCTTTATTTATAATAAGTGTAGGTACTTATATAGAAAGTGGTAAAGTTGGAACGATTAATAGAGTAAATGGTTTATTACTTGTTTGTTTTCTAGGAATTTATATATACTCTTTACTAGGTGATGCTAAAGGTAATATGAAAAAGGAAGAGAACTCTAGAGAAAAAGTGACTTTCAAGGAAATACTATTTATTATTATAGGACTAACTGCAATAGTAGGTGGTGGGGAGTTAGTTGTTAATAGTGCTACTGCTATTGCTAAAATAATCGGTATAAGTGATAGCGTTATTGCTCTTACAGTAGTAGCTGTTGGAACATCACTTCCAGAATTAGTAACTAGTGTCGTAGCTGCTAAAAAAGGTGAGGATGATATTGCTATTGGAAATGTAATTGGTTCTAATATCTTTAATATTCTTATGATTTTAGGATTTTCTTCAATAGTTAATCCATTAACAATAAGTTATAATTCTTTAATTGATATGATAGTAATGGTCATAGCAGGTATCTTAGTATATGGTTTTGTTTTAAAGGATCAGAAGATTACTAAAACTAGAGGAATATTTATGTTGATATTATACTTTTCCTATGTAGGTTATTTATTAGTTAGATAATGATTAGTTATGTCTTAGGTGGAACTAAATTATTATATTAAATAAAAAAATAGTTACTAAAATTAATAACTATTAATTAATAACTATTTTTTTATTTAACACAACTTATTTAATATATTTAGCATTTTTTAGTTTAGTAATTAACTCATTGTTGTTAACAGCTCCAACTATCTTGTTCATTACTTCTTCTTTTCCTTTTTTAAAAAAACAAACAGTTGGCGTTCCTTCAACTTCAGTTATTTCATAAAGCTTGTTTTTTTCTTCTTCTGTTAAATTAGATAGATTGATTGAATAACCAGTAAGATTGTATTCACCTAAAATACTCCTAAATCTTGGGGAGAATTCTTCACAATGAGAACAACCTGTTTGGATGACTTCTAAAATAAAACTCTCTTTATTATCTATCTTACTTTGTAAAGTGACAAAGTCGATTTCTTTTACTGTATTTAAATTATTTGAACATCCAGTCAAAAATAAAATACCAATAAATATTGTTAAAAGAATAATACCTTTTTTCTTCATTAAACTTCCACCTCGAAGTTAATTATAACAGTAAAAAATAGTATTTGTAAATAATTTACATCTTAAAATATTCATGCTATACTTTAGATAGTAAAGAATAGGGAGTGTTGATTAGATGATTTTAAGAAAGCCTTATGCATTTTTGATACAGTACTTTCAAAGAATTCACCTTATACTAGTGGGACTTAGTTTTTATATATTTTATAAAACTAGTACTCTAAGAGCTTTTGTAAGTGAATTTATTAGAACAGAAAGTTATAATACTGATTTAGAATCTATTAAAGGATATGTTAGTTTTTTACCTATCTTTGTTATTCTTACTTGTTTAGTAGTATTTCTAATATTAATGGTATTACTAAGGCATAAGAAGAAACCTTGGAAAACCTATCTATTACCATTTTTTGATTATATCTTCCTATTAATAGTAATGCTTTATATAAGAAACTTCTTTATGACTTATAATGATATTTCTGATATAACTAAAATAATGGCAGGAAGAGATTTACTATTTATTGCTTATCTACCTCAATTTGCAGTTATTTTACTGCTTATAATCAGAATGATAGGAATTGATCTTAAAAAGTTTGGCTTTCAAAACGATGAAGAGTATTTAGAAATAAAAGAAGAGGATAGAGAAGAATTTGAAGTTAATTTTGAATTTGATAAAGATAAGATTAAAAGACAATATAATAAACTTGTAAGAAGTTTGAAATATCTTTATTTAGAACATAAATTTATTATTAATATCCTTATCACTATAGTTGTAGTTATTATAGTAGGATATACTTATTACTATTTTGGTATTCTTCATAAAGTCTATAAAGAAGGAGAAACCTTTCAATCTAATTTTTATCAGGTAACAGTAAAAGATAGTTATATAACTAATAGAAAAGATAATGGTGATATTCTTGATAAGAATTATTCCTACGTAATAGTTAGATTAGCGGTTAAAAACTTAGCAAGTAAAAGAAATATGTATGTTGATAGATTTCATTTAGTTAATAAAAATAAAGAAGGAGAAAGAACTCCTCAGTATCAGCCTTATTTCTCTACTTATGGTAAAGTATATGATGATTCAATTTTTGCTAATAATGAAACGAAAGAGTTTAATCTTATATATAGGGTAGATAAAGACTGGAAAAATAATAAATATATATTATATTATCAAGGATTAGATAATTCCTTCTTATTAAGAAAAGTAAGACTTAAAGTAAAGGATTATCAAAAGATAACTAAAGGCGAAACAAAAAGTATTAATCAAGAAATGAATATTGGTAAAAAAGATATAACAATTACTAATTATCAGGTAGTAGATAGAGCAAATTATTATATTTATAAATGTGAGACAGCAGGATGCTTTGTTATGCAAGATAGTGTAGCACTAGAACATAACAGTATTTTACAAATAGATTATATAAGTGATTACTTTGATTCAAAAACTTTTGTTGACTTTTCAACTAAGTATGCTAAAATTAAATATGAAGATAATAATGGTAGGGTAGGTAGTATAGATTGCGTTGATGCTATAGGAAAAGACTATACAAGTAATTCATTATATTTGAAAGTATCATCCACTTTGAAAGAGGCTAAGAAGATTGATTTAATTTATACTATAGATGGTAAAAAATATACTTATCAATTAAAGAAATAGGAGAGAGACTATGGAAAAGAAAAAAATTATTAAAATTATCCTTTTAGTAGTAGCAGTTATCGCAGTATTATTTCTTTTGTGGAATTATTTGTTGTATCCTATTCAAGCCTTTAAACATAATGAAAAATTACTAAGTGATGCTGGAAAAAGATACTTTGAAATTAATAGTCGTAATTTACCAAAAGAAGAGGGACGTGTTTCTACCGTTTCTCTTGAAGTGCTTATTAAACAAAAATATTTAGATGAATTAAAGATAAAGAAAAGTTATTGTGATATAAAAAAGAGTAATGTAAAGATGAGAATTGAAAGTGGAGCTAGTTCTTATTATACACATTTACAATGTGGTTCTAGACATAGTAATATTGATTATAATGGTCCAGTTATTACATTAAATGGTACTAAAAAGATGACTATTAATAAAGGAGATACTTATACTGAGCCTGGGGTATTATCAGTTAAAGATAAGACTGATGGGGAAATAAAAAAAGATGAAGTTATTATTAAGGGAAAGGTTAATCCTAATAAAATAGGTACTTATAAAGTAACTTATACAGTATCTGATAGTCTAGATAATGAAACAGTGGTTACTAGAGAAGTAGAAGTTATTGAAAACTTAACTACTATTGTTAAGAAAGCAACTAAAGAAACTAATGGTTATTATCAGGGACTTTATTCTGATAACTATTTAACTTTTAATAATATTCTTTTTAGAATCGTTAGAGTTAACAGTGATGGTACAGTAACAATTGTAAGTAATAGTCCTTTAGCTAATATAGATTATGATAGTAATAAAAATAGATTTGATGGTAGTTCAATGGATGAGTGGTTAAATGATTATTTCTATCCATTACTTAATGATAAAAGTAAAAAGTTAATAGTTTCTTCTAAGTGGTGTGATGATGTTGTTACTGAGGCTAATAAAACAACTTGTGATAGATATAGTTCTAAGAAAAATATTGGTATTTTATCTTTAGAAGATTATAATAATAGTCTTGATAGTAAGAAAGAGAGCTATTTACAGATAATGGCTAGAACTTGGTATAACAACTTTGATAGTAATAATAAAGTTTGGTCAGTAAAATCTAATACAATGGAAGCCTATAAAGATAATGTTTTACTAAATATAAAACCAGCTATCACCTTAGCTAAAAATATAAGAATAAAGTCAGGTGATGGAACGATTGAGTCACCATATAAAATAGGTACTGAGACTTATGCTAAAAGAAATATGAAAGTTAATAAACTAGATATTGGTACTAGTATAGAATACTCTGGTTATAGTTTTATAATAGCAGGTAAGGAAAAAGATGGAACTACAAAAGTAATAATGGCTTATCCATTAATAACTGATACAGCAAATAATGAGATTTCTTATGATACAGAAAGTCCTATTAAAATATATAATCCAAAGGAAAAGGGAAATATTGCTTATCAAATTAATAATGTTTTGGTTAACTATATAGATACTAATTACTTTGTTAAAAAAGAGTATAGTGTTCCAGTTTATGATAAATTGGTTACTTATAAAGGAAAACATGATAATAAAAAATATACTAGTAAATTAATGATACCTTCAGCTTTTGAAGCGTTTAGTGCTTCTATTAATAATACTCAACGTGCTTATTGGTTAATTGATGGTTCAAAAGAAGAAGAAAATAAAACTATGATAGATATGGATGGAACAACAGCCTTCTATTATAAAGAAACAGGAAGAAAAGCAGGAGTTAAAATAAAAGCTTATCTTTCTAAAGATGCTTATGTTAAGTCTGGTAATTGTGTAACAAGTGAATGTAAAATATCAAAATAGATAAGAGGTAGTAGATGATGAATAAGAAAGAAAAAATTTATATTTCTCTAATAATAATTATCTTTATCCTAAGTTTTGTTTTCTATTTTATAGGCATAAGACCAAAAGAGAGTAAACTGAAACTAGAAGATAAAACTAAAGAAATTAGTGAAGCTAAAAAATATGGTGATAGTGTAGTAGGGTGGCTTACGGTAGAAGGTACCAATATTGATTTACCACTTATAGAAGTTACTGATAAAACTAATGTTGATAGAAGAGATTATAATTATGCTTGGATTTATGCTCATCCAGACGAAAAAAGTAATCATGTTAGTTATATATCTCATAATATAAGAAATGTATCAAGAAAACCAATTATTGGGGATAATACAATGACAGGGTTTGAACAGTTATTAAGTTTTATTTATCCATCATTTGTTGAAGATAATCAATATATTGCTTATACAGATGTAAATAATAACAAGGCTATTTATAAGATTTATTCAGTTTCATTAGTAGAAAATGATCAATCAGCTTCCTTTAAAGATATTTATACTTCTGCTGAACAAAAAGCTTATATAGAAAAGGCTAAGAAAAACAGTATGTATGATATAGATGTGGATGTTAATGAAGATGATAAATTCCTTAGTTTAATGACATGTACAAGGTTTTATGGAGGAGATAGCTATAGCTTTATAGTAGATGCTAGAAAACTACGAGATGGCGAAAAACAGATTGTTAGTAAAGTAAGTACTAATGAAAACTATAAGAAAATAGTAAAAAGAATGAAAGAAGGTGATACAAATGAAGAAGTTTAGTGTAGTAGCAATAATTTCTATACTTCTTGTTTGTATAATATCAACTCCTACATGGACTAAGGCAGAAAGTTGTCCATCTGTTGATACGTATATTACTAATTATTTTGGTTCGGCTTATACAAATGTAAATAATATTGTTACTTTTAATATTAAGAAAGAATATTGGAATTATGTAAAAGTATATGTTAATGATACAGCTGATAGTGATGATGAGGCTCATACAGGATTAGTTACACCTGATGAGAATGGTAATATTTCTCTTAATCTTATAGCTGACCAAAATGCTGGTCTTCCTAATACCACAGTTACATTTTATTTTACACCAGCACCTTCTATAACATCAGCTAAAAATTGTTCATCAGTTAAAAGAACGTATACTTTTGAACCAAGTGTTGATGTAGGTGAACCTGAAGATGATGCAGAATTGACTGAAATGAAACGAGAAATCGGATTATTACCAACAACAAGTGATTCACTTGAAGATTTAAAAGATGATAGTTTTATCAATGTGACCGATATAACAAAATCAAATTCATTATCTTGTAATTACGGTAAAACTGATGGTAAGACTGTTAAAAAGTATACTTATAAAAGCACTAAAAGAACTTCTGATACCTGTACTACTACTTGTCGTGAAGATGTGGTTGTAACACTTGATCCACCAGTAATTACTGAATCGGGTATGTGTTTTAGTTATGTTGTTGATATTAAATCAAAGGTAGCTTGTTCTTCTAAATTTACTGGAGTTGTTCCTAAAAAATATAAAGGTTGTATAGCAAATACTTTATGTTCAGGTGGTACTGATAAAGGTGGTCCTAATGAAGAGTTTGATAGTTGTGTAGAATCATGTGATAATGGAAACTATACTCAGTCTTGTATTGACAAATGTTATACAAAAGTGTATGAAGAAAATAAGGAAGAAACTGCTAGCAATGTGACTAAAACAGAAAAGAGTACTAAGGATGATTCTAGTGAATATTTAGAGAGATTAAAATCTACTAGCACTTTTGTTGAACCTCAAAAACTAGCTAGTTCATTAAGACAGGTAGATGTTGGTACTAAGAAAGTTACTTGTTATACAGATAGCTATTTAGCAGGTACTGGTTGGATGAATGATGCTCAATTAACCGAATTGGCTCAAAAAGTTTATGATTCTAAACAATATTTACCTGGTGGTTATTATGGTTTAAATAATGGATATGAGTGGTACCCATCTTATAAATATTATAAATATGATTTAGTTAATGGAACATATTCTTTAAAAAATAGTGGTGGTTGCATAAGTAGAATAAGTCCACATTATTTTAGTTCAGTAGCTAAAACTAAGTTAACTATTAAAGAATTAAATGGTCAGTTCTATTATACTAATTCTAGAATTCATAGATATGTACCAACTGGAACTCTTGTTGATGAAGCGTCTCATAAATATAGAAATTCCGGTGGATTAGTAAGACATCAAATAAGTTATAATGGTGGAAAATCATTTGTAACAAGTAATTGTGGTGAGACATGTCAAGTATCTTCTAGTTGTGCTAATCAAATTAGAAAAGGAAGTAATAAATATCCTGGTAATAAATGGGCAATAGTTACTAACACACAAGCTTTAAATATTTATAAAGCAGAACTTAAGACGTATACTAAAGCTAAAAAAGCTTGTGTAAGTTCAACTCAATCTTGTTATTCAACAGCAGATTCATCTTATAAAATTGTAGTTGATGAGACTAGTAAAAATACTGGTAAAAATTTAGGCAATTCTTACTCATCTGGTCAAAAAGTAGATCAGGCTAAAAGTGGTAGCAATAAGAGTAGTATATCTGGTCCTAATAGTTCTATGGTTATAAATACAAATGGTAAGTGTATAACTGGAGAATGTGCTAATAATCAATTATATTGTAATAGCCTAGATAAAAACTCTAGTGAATATAAAGCTTACTGTGAGGATAAACAATCTTGTAAGTTAGCTGGAATTCCAGCTTGTAAAGATGGTAATACTTGTTATGATTACCACACAACCTTATCATTCCCTAAAAATTATATTAATGTAAAAACAGGAAAAACTAAGGTTGAAATTGATAAGACTCAATTACCTTTCTTTGTAGCTATTGGAAATGCATATTGTACTAATTTATCTACTAAAGAGGTTAATGTTGATTGGTATAATTATAAAATAGATGATACGAATACAGTAGCAAAGCCTTCTAAGATAAATAAATATAACATCACAGGAACTATTAAAAACTATGGTTATAGTAAATGGAACTTTGATTTCTCATGCTTCTTTGCTATTAAAAATCCTACTTCTGGTGATTGTGTAGGTGATGAGTGCACTGGTGATGATAAGAAATGTGTAGGAGAAAACTGTAGTGGGGATAATGACGGACCTCCATCAAATAATATAGTATCAAATGTAAAAGTACGTTCTGTAAATCTATCTAACTTATTCCCTAATCGTAATCCTAGATTTAACTGGAGTAGTGAAGCTAAGAATGTTAATAATAGAAACTATAAAGTTGATCCAGAAGTATTAACTAAGGCAATTGAGACAACTGGTGATAAGGTTTATGATGAAGGTAATGAAAATAAATACCTTGACTATGAAATTAATTTAACAAGAGATGCTATTAAAACTATTAGAGAGTATAATAAAGGAAAAACTTATAATAATTCCGATAATGGTAATGCTGTTAATAGATTAGAAGGACAAGGTACTTGGGGTGTTACTGTATATCGTAGTAAATTGTTAGATAGTCTTGGTACAGTGGTTAAGAAACGTGGTTTACTTGGATGTAATAACCAGACAAGTTCAACTACTTGTAATGTGGAAGGAGGTAATTAGTGAATGAATAAGGCGATGCTATTAGTTGGTATCATAATGCTTGCCATGTTTACTTTTGGAGTGATTAATATTGCTTCAAGTTATCAAACCGGAAATGAATTAGATTACTATTTATTAAAAGAAACAACAGAAGCAGCAATGATAGATGCAGTTGATATTGGGTATTATAGATTAAGCGGTGGACTTTATAGAATGGATAAAGAAAAATTTACAGAAAGTTTTGTGCGCCGCTTTGCCCAAAACGTAGCTAATACAAGAGATTATGATATAAAAATTTATGATATTAATGAGACTCCACCTAAAGTAACTATAAAGATAGATTCTAATACTTCTACTAGCTTTAATGGTGATACATTAAAAATATCAAATAAAATTAGTAGTATTATGGAAACAAATTACAAATCTAATGAGTTAACGACTAAGTTAGCTAATGCGGGTGAGTTAGATTATAGTAAAATAGATGAAGTTTATACTAAAGCATTAAATGCTAGTTAGAATAGAAGGGAAGATGATAATATGAATAATCTTAGTGTAGGTTTTAAAAAGTTTTTTTCTAATAAGAACACGGTAACAGTAGTAGGTGTTGTATTAGCAATAATAGTATTATATGTAGGATATAATGCTAGAGTTAAGAGTGCAATTAATCCGGTAAGTGTACCATACGCTTTAAAAACTATTAATCCAGGTACACAAATAACGGAGGATATGATAGGAACTATAGAAGTACCTCCTGCTATGTTAAAAGGTGAAGCTATTACTAAAAAAGCTGATGTAGTTGATATGTATTCAGCTATAGATAGTGTTATTCCAGAAGGTAGTTTATTCTATGGAAGAAGTGTAGTAAGTAAGGAAAAACTACCAGGAAATATAATTCTTGATTATCCTAAAAATTATGTTTTATATAACTTATCTGTAGATATGTCAAGTACTTATAGTAATTCGATTGTTCCAGGCAATTATATTGATATTTACTTAAAAGTTATGAATCATGTTGATAGTAATCAAACAGTTACAGAAAATAATGATAAGATTATGATTGGTAAGCTATTACAAAATGTTAAAGTTTTGGGAGTTTATGATAGCAATGGTCAAGCAGTATTTGCTAATACTGAAGAAAATAGAGTACCGGCTCAAATAATATTTGCTGTACCAGAGGAATACCATATCTTACTACGTAAGGCTTCTTACTTAAGAGCATATGATTCTGAGATAATACCTGTTCCTACTAATGAAAGTTTAGAGAAAAATCCTGGTGAAGTAAAAATTTCTAATGATGATTTGAAGAACTTTATTAATAAAGTTACAGCTATGACAGAAGCTGATCTTGCTACTCAATAATATATAGAAAAGAGGAAATAATATGAATGAATCTATTTTTGACAAGTTAGACTTTGGAGTTTTGAAACCATTACTGGATGATGATGATATTACAGATATTTCTTATTCTAATCATGGACAAGTATGGATTCGTTCGCTAACTTATGGTTCTAAAAGGGTAGAAGTAACAGGACTTAATGATTCCTTTATGGAGAAACTTGCCTTTCAGTGTTCTAATGTAATGGGAACAACATTCAATAATGCTAAACCATTCTTAGACGCTGAGAGTGCAGAACTTCGTTTAAACTTTGTTCATGAGTCAATTGCTACTAATGGAATTGCTGCTGTTATTCGTAAAACACCAGCAAAAATTAGATTATCTAGAGAAAAATTATTAGCGGAAGATTATTTTACGGCTAATATACATGATATATTAATAAAATGTGTTGAAGGACATTGCAATATAATAGTAAGTGGTGAAACTGGTTCTGGTAAAACAGAGTTTGTTAAATATTTAGCTAGTCATACTAAAGAAAATGAAAAAATTATTACTATTGAGGATACTCTAGAACTTCACTTAGATAAGATATTTCCTCATAGGGATATTGTAGCAATGAAAACTAATAACGTAGCAAGTTATACAGATGTACTTGTTACTTGTATGCGACAAAATCCTAAGTGGATACTACTTTCAGAAGTACGTAGTGCAGAAGCAGTAACTGCTGTTAGAAACTCAATTTCATCAGGACATAATATTTTATCAACTATCCATGCAGATAAAGCTAGTGCTATCCCATATCGTTTATATTCTCTTTTGGAAACAGATATTGACGTTGATCAGTTTTTGACAACAATTTATCGTTATATTCAGTTAGGGGTACATATCAAAGCTTATTATAGTAAAGAATATGGAAAATTCCATCGTGAAGTAGATGAAGTAGTAGAGTTTTATGTTGATGAAGATAATAAACCTATTACGCATATTCTTTATCAGAAAACCTTTGGTAAAAAACCAGTTCAGAATATGCCTAGTGAAAATTTACTTAATTATTTAGAAAATCAAAATATAGATATTAGTAATTTACTTACTAATAGTGATTCTATGAAAAATATGGATGATGAATTAAATAAATTAGATAGTATTAATTCAATTCCATATAAAGAAAATAATTTCAATACTAATACGGTACAAATGCAAAAAGATGATCTATCTTTACCAAAAATTCCATTTCCAAATGAGGTGTTGTAGGAAGGAGGATAAGTATGGTACTTTTCTTATTAATTATAATTGGAGTAGCTATAATCCTTTATAGAAATTATAAAGGAGAAAATGTTTCAAAGTATATAACTTCACAAGTAGAAGTTTTATATAATAAATTTGCCCCTTATTCTTTTAAAATGGTAAGAGAAAAAGCTAAAGACTTAGGGCAAGAGTTTACTGTCAAACAATATACTATTCAAGTAGTCCTTTTAGGAGGGTTTGCTGGGGTAGTAACATATTTATATTTTTATAATTTAATAGTAAGTTTAATTTATGTAGTAATAGCTATAGCGTCAGTTCCATATCTTGCTTATCTACGTTGTAAAAGAATTTATAGTGAGTTTGTCTTTGAACAAATACAAGTTTATACTACTAACGTAATTATGGAATTTGCTACTACTCAATCATTTGTAAAATCACTAGAAGGAGTAAGAGATTCAGGAGTTTTGGAAGATCCCGTTTTATCAGATGTAAATGTTATGATTGATATGGCTTATGAAAATGGATCTATTGATGAAGCAATTGAGTATATGAATCAAAAATATCCTTACTATATAGTTAAAAACATGCATCAGTTATTTTTACAAATAACTAAAGAAGGAGCAAGAGATACTGGAGAAAGTTTAGAAAATATGCAATTAGATATCGATACTTTAGTTGAAAGTGTATATAGAGATAGAATGGATAGAGCACAGTTTCATAAAAAGTTCTTAAGATATGGTGTTATTCTATACTTATTAGTTATGCTTGTTCAGTATATGTTAGGTAGGGAAAACTATTTAGCCTTAATAGATAAGAATTATGTAAGATGGGTATTACATGGAATTATTATCTTCAATGCTTACTTCCTTATTAAAGGAGAAAAATATTATAATGAGAATGTGGGGGTTGAATAGATATGGAAGTAATTATTGTAGCAGTAATTATTATTGGTGTATTATTATATAATCATACTATTGATAAAGATAAATTTATAAAAGATAATACTAAGTATTTTAATCTTTTAAGAGAAGATGATTATGATTTCTTAGTATCTGCTAAGTATGGGGATAAAGTTGATAGTGATGTTTTATTTCAAAAGAGAATTAATATTGGAGTTATAACTATCTTTGTAGTTTTATTTGTATCTCTTAATTCTATTAGTTTATTAAATATCTTATTGGCTGTAGTAATAGGTTTTGTTGCATTTAAATATCCTTATATTGGTTTAAAGGGTTATTATAAAAAACATTTGTATCAAATTGATATAATGTTGCCATACTATTTAAAGAGTTTAGAGATATTAATTCAGCATTATACAGTACCAGTAGCTATTGGTAAAAGTATTCCAGATGCTCCTGATATTTTTAAACCAGGTCTTAAGGATATGATTGAAAAGATTAATGCAGGTGATTCATCTATTCAACCATATATGGATTTTGCTAATGAATATCCAGTAAGAGATTCTATGCGAATGATGCGTTTACTTTATCGTTTAGGAATAGGTGGACAGGAAAGAAAACAAGAAAGGCTTTTGATGTTTTCTAAGACAGTATCTAGTTTACAAGCTAAAGCTCGTGAGACTAAATATAAAGAAAGACTTAATCATATGGAACAACAAACTATGATTATGCTTGTGGTAACTGGTGTAAGTGTTATGGGGATTATTTTAGTTTCTATGATGACAATGATGATGTAAAAAAGTATAAAAAATAGTTACAAAGTAGTAATTGTTTGTTATAATTATTTTATACAATAGGAAAGGAGATAAGATAAGATGAAAGAAGCAACAGGAGAATTAAATATGACAGTTGTTACTATCGTTTTAATCGGTGTAATTACTACTTTCTTTGCTTGGTTTTGGCCAAATGTCATTAAACCAAATATTCAAAAGCAATGGAATAATAATGTTAATTCACAATCTAGTAGAGTTAGATAAGTAAAGAGGTGTTTGTAAATGCGTGATGCCATTGGTGGAGTTTTTTCATTACAAATTATATTAGTTTTTGTTATATTAATTAATGGGTATTTGGCATACTCTGTCAATTATACTCGAGCATTTAGAGTTAAGAATGAGATTATTAATATTGTTGAAGAAAGTGAAGGTTTTAGAGAAGGTGGTACTGCTGCTACAAGAATTAGTTCTTTGGTTAAAACTGCAGGTTATGGTCTTTCTTCAATACAACAACAAAATGTTAGAAATAATAATAGTGTTGATGGTTGGTATTGTAATGGCCAAGATGGGTACTGCATTAAGTGCTATGACAATACTGGTAATAATTCTATTACTTCTGATAATGCAGAATATAGAGGTGTTTATTATGGCGTTAAAACTTATGTAAATATGGATATTCCCGTTCTTAACAGAATCTTTACTGGACTTCCAGACTTTTTGGCAGTAAAGGGTGAAACAAAAACTATTTATGCTAAGAATGGGTGTCAATCAATGAATAGATAGGGAGTGTATACATGTACGTTATAATTGCAAATGAAGCTAGAGAAATGTTATCCCATCTTGATATTGATGTCATGAAAAGTGTGGAGGGAGTTCATACGGCAGATGAAATTGTTTCGATGTTTAAGAACTTCTTTTATGCTAGAATGATCCTTGATATTACGGCTATTGAAGATTATGATAACATTACTAACATTCAAAAAATATCTATAGGGCTCGATGCAGAAAAAATAATACTAGTCTTACCAAATAATGCTATATCCACATCTAGTAGTTATTTGTCTAAGATTATTTCTATGGGAATTTATAATTTTACTACTAATTTGGATGGAGTTAAATATTGCTTAGAACATCCTAATAGTTATAAAGATGTAGCACATATTCAACAGCTAAATAACCTTTCTAGTACAATTAATGAAAAGGTAATGGGTGGTAATCAAATAATTGGTATTCGTAATATTACGGATCATGCTGGTTCTACTACTTTAATTTATATGTTAAAGAAAGAACTTGAACAAACTTATGGAATGAGTGTATTAGCACTAGAAATAAATAGACATGATTTTTTATATTTTAATGATAAAAATATGATTTCTACAACTGATGCTAATTTGATGACTGAGATTGTTAAGCATAAAGATGTTTCAGTAATTCTTATTGATTTAAATGATTCAGATAATGATGGAGTATGTGGAGATGTACTATATCTTTTAGAACCATCTAGTATAAAACTTAATAAACTGATGAGAAGAAATAGAAAGATATTCGAAGAACTAAGAGGAAAGAAAATTGTTCTAAATCAAAGTTTATTAACTAATAAAGATGTAATGGACTTTGAATATGAAGGAAGAACTAAGGTTTTTTATAATATTCCACCATTAAATGATAGAGAAAAGAGTCCTGTAATTACTGATTTTTTAACCAAACTTGGTCTTTTAAATAAAGAAGAAGTAAAAGATGAAGGTAAGATTTTTGGATTATTCAAACGTTAATAATTGACAAATAATGCTAATTTTTATATTATATTAAGTAAGAAGGAGAAATTGATATGAATTTATTAAGTTTAGTACAAGTACTAGGAAATGTTAGTCCTATTAATGATCAAGCTTGTCATGGTTTATTATTTTTAGTTAAAATTATCCGTAGAGGAGTATTTCCTATTTTACAAATTGGTATTCCAATTATTCTGATTGTTCTTGGAACATTGGATTTAGCAAAAGCAGTTATTGCATCAGATGAAAAACAAGTAAAAGAAGCACAAGGTAAGCTTATTAAACGTTGTATTTATGCTGTTGCAGTATTCTTTATTGTAACAATTGTAAATGTTGTTTTATCAATGGTTGCAACTACTGCTGGGGATGAAGCAACAGGTATTACTGACTGGCGTGCTTGTTGGAATGCTGCAGGTAGATAAAAGTTAAAATTAAATAGCAAGTATAAATTGCTATTTTTCTTTTTTTTTGATACAATTATTTTGATTAGTCTAATTTTTTAGACTGTACTTAGTGGAGGATTATATGAAAAAGAAAAGTATATATATTATAGCCTTATTCCTAATAGCTTTTACATTCTTGATCCCTAGTGATGTATTAGCAAAAGGTACATGTACTTATAGTCTGGATGTTGGTTCTTTAGGTTTATCTGGTACTTTAAAATCAGCTAAGTTTGACATTACTGTATATAATGATGGGTCGGTAAAGAAAGGTAAAATAAAGTTCGTAAATAATGATGGTTCTAAAGAGGAAGCTACTCTTACTTCTGGAGTTAATTTAGATGGAACACACACATTAACATATAAGAAGATGTTTAATAAAAATGGAGCTTTCTATAAAGCTTATAAAAAATTAAATAATTGTCCTTCATTACAATTTATTAATCAAGATAGCTATGGTATTTCTGCTATTAATATGGTTTTAAATGGTAATCAGAGTACTATTGATAATGCTAACCAAACAAATACTCCTGATAGTACTGACCCTAATAGTTCGAAACGTACACCCTATTGTGAAAATAGAGAATTGAAGATGAGAAATGTTTCTAATGGTAGAATTTATTTCTCAACTTATGAAACTAATGGAGTAAAAACCTTTTCTGTTGTACTTAAGGTAAGAGGTAAAGTGGTTGGTAGTGCTAAAAATATTAATTATAAGAATACTGGTAATATTAATTATGGTAGTAATACGTATAATTTTCTGGTTAATCCTTCTGATTATGATACATATTGGAGTAGTAAATGTTCAACAGCTAAATTATTTATGAAAGCTGATGGTGGGTATACTAGTACTACTAGGATTTTTCAATCTACTAAACCATCAGATGCTGAAAATGGTTCATATAACGCTGCAGAAGCTAAATATGATACAGGAGATGCTAAAACTTATACAAATAATGCCACTTTAGATGGTCTTAATCAAAAGTATGATAATTGTAGTCAATTGATAGATACTAAAACAGAAGGGAGTTTTGGTTGGCTTCTTCAGAAATTACTTAATTATATTAAAATAGCAGGACCTATTTTAGTTGTCTTACTTAGTGCATTAGACTTTATTAAAGCTATTGCTTCAAGTGAAGAAGATGCTTTTAAGAAGGCTCAATCAAGACTTGTTGTTAGATTAGTAGCAGCTTTAGCATTATTCTTAGTACCTACTTTTGTAGAGTTGTTACTTGGTTTAATAAATGGAATAAACGATCCTTCTTGTGGTTTAAAATAAAAGGGAGTTGATGTAGATGATAGGAATGTGGGAAAACAGTGAACCGGGTATCATTTATGATGGTTTACGTAGCTTTTGTACTATTTTTGATGGTATTGCCACAACTTTATTAGGTGGAATTTATAAAGTGTTTTTCTTAGTTGCAAATGCTACTATTGTAAGTGGTGATGTGATTAAAGTTTTCTATTCTAGAATTCAGTTGATTTTAGGAATCTTGATGATATTTAAACTGGCTATGTCAATTTTAAATATTATTATAAATCCTGACAGTATAAAAGATCAAAAACAAGGACCAAGTAAGATAGTTACTAGAATTGTAGTAGCATTATTTATGCTAACTCTTGTTATACCAATCAATATTCCCAATGCAAAGGAAAATAGTCTTAATGCTTATATAAATGATCATGGTATTTTATTTGGTTTTCTGTATAAAGCTCAAGATTCTATTTTATCAGAAAATATATTGGCTAAATTAATTTTAGGAACATCATCAGATAACACCGCGGATGATATGGATGTCAATAATTTAAGTGACGTAGGTAATGCGATGGCTTCTACTGTTTTAAAAGTATTTATTAGAATTAATGTGAAAGACGATACAGCTCCTCCTTGTGAAGATTCTGAAACGTGTGAAAATACTATATGTGCTGCTGAAGTTAATGAATCGCATTATGCTGAAGAAAATGTTGATCCACAGGTTATTTTAAGTCATATAAATGATTCTTGTGGAAGCGGTTCAAGTGAAAGATATGCTTTTGGTTATACACCTATTATTGGAGCAATTGTTATGCTTATTATGACAATAGTTATAACAGGATTTACGGTTGATATAGCAGTTCGTGCTATTAAGCTTGCTATTTTAAGAATGGTAGCACCTGTACCAATTATTTCTTATATTAATCCACCTAAACAAGGTGGAGGTGCATTTGATAACTGGACTAAATCTTTGATTTCTACTTATGTTGATTTATTTGTTAGACTTGCTATAGTATATTTCGGTTTATTTATGATTCAAATAATAATGAATGGTGGTATGGATATCTTTGGAAGTAATGTTAAAGGATTTACATTTACATCAGGTGTAGCCTTCATTTTTATAATTTTAGGTATACTAGTCTTTATGAGACAAGCTCCTCAATTTATTAAAGATGTTTTAGGAATAAAAGGAAAACCAATGGGTAATGTTGGGCTTTCAAGTATGATGGCTGGAACTGCTTCCTTACTTGGTGGTGCTGGATTAGCTGGAGCTGGAGCTGCTGCTATGGGGGCGTTTGGAGCTGCCAGTGAAGCTGCTGCCCAAGGAAAGCCTGCTCCACATGGTTGGGCTACAGGTCGTGATTTAGCTGCACAACTTAGAACTGGTGATTCTAAGGCACGAGGAGGAATCATGAATGCAGCTAATCAAAGATTACAAAGGGCGTCAGCTACTCGTTTTGCTAGAAGATATGGTGTAACTGGTGAGGGGGTTGAAGTTGCTAAAGGTAATATGTATAAACTTAAGGATCAAGCTGATAAATCTAAGGATTTGTATGATAGATTCCTAAAAGGGACTGCAATGAATGATGAGTTGGCTCAGGTTGCTGCAATGAATGGTATTGATTATAATGCAAGAACTGGAACATTTGCTAATGATGGTGAACGTGACAAAATGCAGAGGGCATTATATAAATATCAAGCTGATGATGCAAAAGCTGCTGCAAAAGCTGAATCATTGTATAAAGAAGGAAAACAATTTGCTGATTCTCATAGGCTTAGTCCAACATTTGAAGAGGAACATAGAGCTAGTTGGCGTGAAAGAGTTCCATTTAGAGGCAATTATAGTGAGGAAAGAAGACCAGATATGTACAATGCTAGAGGAAGAAGCACTTCTCATCAATCAATGGCAGACAGGATTTTAGGAAGTCCAGAAGATTGGCGTGGCTCTCTTCATGATCCAAGGCATCCAAATCCACGTGTTGATAATAGATGGGATCCTAATGGAACACGTAATGTTGATAATAATGAATTATATGGAAATCCTTGGGCACCACCTCCTCCAGGTTCAGGTGGTCCTGGTGGTCCTGGTGGTCCTCCTGGTGGTGGACCAGGTGGTCCTAGACCTTAATATGAAAAGGAGTGTGACTAGTTAGTGAATTATTTAATACCAGCTAATACTAAAAAAGGAGAATTGTTCTTAGGAATATTTAGAGGGTTTGATTTGATTTTGTTTGGAGTTGGTATACTTTTAACCTTGGTATTGTTAGTTAGTATGCCAATGAATGATACTATGCAGGTAGTACTTGTTATGCTTCCTGCTGGTATTTGTACTTTTCTAATTATTCCTATTCCTAATTATCATAATATATTAACAATTATCTTAGAGTGTTATGCTTTTTTAACAAATAGACAAAGATATGTGTGGAAGGGTTGGTGTGTAAACGATGGCAAAAAAAATAGGTAGTGCTTATACAGAAGATTGGTTACCGGTTGAATCTATTCAAAATGGTATGATTGTCTGTAGTGATAAAAATAAAGTTACAGGAGTTAAGATAGCTCCTCGTAATATCTTTATCTTGGATGCTCAGGCTCAAGATAATGTCTTGATTAGTTTAAAAAACTTTTATAATATGATTGATTTTGAATTTTGGTTGGTTGTAGCAGATAGACCGGTTGATATATCTGTATATATGTCTCAATTACAACTTTTATATAATGATACACCATCTCCTGCTATTCGTAAGATTATTATGCAAGATATAGAAAAAGGTAATACTTTTATGAATAATAGTATTGTTGATACTGAGTATTACATCTTATTTAAAGATAAGAATCCAGATAACTTACAAAAGAGAATTAGATTACTAATAAATGGATTAGCTAGTTGTGGACTTAATGCTTCTCAAGTTAGTAATGATGATTTAAGATTAATTCTAGATAACTTCTTAAATGGAGGTAAAACTACTGAGTTTGGGACGGTGATGCCATTATGAGTATAAGTTTAAAGAGTCAAATAGCTCCTAAGGGACTACATTTTAATCCGAGTGATTTCTTTATTAGTGATAAGTATGCGACTATCTTAACAGTTATTTCTTATCCTAAATATATCTCACCTGGTTATTTATCAACACTTACTTCTATGAGTGGTATTAAAATTGTTATTAAACATATACCAGTTCCTTTTAGTATGATGTCTAAGATGATTAATAGACAAATAGCAGATTTAAGAGAAAAGTATCGTCAGGAAAAAGATCAGACAGCTAAAGAGAAGATTAGACAAGATGCTGAGAGTTTGGAGTACTTTGTATCTATGCTTGCATCAAGTCAATCTAAAATCTTTGACTTTCAAATGCATATTATGATTACTGCTGATACTAAAGAAGAGCTTGAACTTAAGAAAGTTAATGTTAAGAATTATTTAGATGCGATGGAATTACGTGCTATTTCACTTCGTTTTGAACAAGAGAAAGTATTAAAAAGTATTTTACCAATCTTTCCATCACAGGACATTGAACAAAGAATTGGAACACCAATTCCATCTCCAACTATTGCAGCGATGTATCCATTTATCTTTGATAGTATAAAAGATCCTGGATTATCTGTTTTACTTGGAGTTGATTTCTCTGGTGGTGTTATCTTATTTAATCAATTCTTGTATCAGATAAGAAAAGAAAATAATAGAAATAATGCTAATATGATAATACTTGGTACTTCTGGTAGTGGTAAGAGTACGGCTGCTAAATTAGTACTTAGAAGTCATATTAGAAATGGTTGTCAGATAGTGGCAATTGATCCGGAAAATGAACTTGAAGAAATTACAAGAACTTTTGGTGGAGATACAGTTGATATCGGTAAAGGTGGACAATTTGGTATGATTAATCCCCTTGAAGTTATTATTGATGCGGATGAAGAAGAAATTAAACAAGGACTTGGTTATACTGTTTTAACAAGAACTTTACAATCACTAAAAGCTTTTATGAGGTATTATGATCCATCAATTACAGAAGATGTTCTTACTATGTTTAGTGAAGTAGTACAAGATACTTATAAGCGATTTGGAATTGATTTTGATACTGATTTTTCTCATTTTACTAGTAATGATTATCCAACATTTACTGATGTATATGCAACTATTAAAGGACGTATCTTATCAATGCCTGAACAAACACATGAAAAAGATATCTTACAAAGATTACAATTAAAAGTTAAACCATTAGTAACAGAACTTAAATTCTATTTTGATGGTAAGACTACTATTCGAAAAGATAGTGACTTTATGGTATTTAACATTAAAGAATTAATGAACTCTGAGGGTAATACTAAGAATGCTTTATTCTTTAACATCTTACGTTTTGCTTGGGGATTATGTCTTGATACTAGTGTAAATACTATTCTAATGGTTGATGAAGCTCACGTATTATTAGGTGCTAATAATGAGTTAGGAGCTGATTTCTTAGCACAAGTACAACGTCGTGCTAGAAAGTATAATACAGGTACAATAATTATTACCCAACAACCAAGTGATTTTTCAGATAGAGCAGTTATTACTCAAGGTAAAGCTATTTTTGATAACTCATCATATTATCTTGTTATGGGATTAAAGAAACAAGCGGTTGATGATTTATCACTATTAATTGATTTAAATGATAATGAACGAGATAGTATTAAAAGATACTCACAAGGTGAAGCATTGTTTGTCTGTGGAAATAGACGAATGCGAATAAATGTTGTTGTTACCAAAGAAGAGTTAGAGTCATTTGGTGATGGCGGAGGTTTTTAATATAAGAAGTTAGGTGGTGAAAAAAGATGAACCAAAATGATGGACAAAATAAATTAGGTAATAATAATCCTAATCAAGGTGTGCCAAATAATCAAAATGGTTCATCTTTTAATGTTCCTAAGCATGATGCTCCACATGCAGCTCATTCTAATGGATCTTTCCAAGATAGTTTAAATAAAAAGCCAGTAAGAATGGATAATGATAGTCCAAGTTCAACTTTAAATAGAATGAAGGATGCGGCTAAAAATAAGATGATTGATGCTATTCCCGGAGGTAGACAAATTAAGAATGCTATGGATATGGGAAAAAGAGCTAATGATGCTTTAGAGAACATAAGGGCTAAGAAAGGTCCACAGTTACCACCAAATAGATTGAAAGATAATGCTGATACTGGTTTAGGAAATAGTAATTCTAAACCTAGTAGTGATTTAGACAATAACAATGATAGTATGAGTAATAAGGCTCCTTCAATTTTACCGAAAAAACCTAAGTTTTTAGATAATGATAATGAAGACCAAGATACTAGTGAAAACCAAGGTGGTTTGTCTGCCTTCCGTGGGAGAAATAGAAAATCAAATGGTGATAGCTTATCCTATTTGGCTAATGGTTTTCTTAAGATGGCTCCTATTACTAAATTAGTATTGATAGTTGCTATATCTTTACTTCCTTTAATTATCTTCTTTACAGCTTTATCACCTTTACTAATCTTTAATAGTACAGGTCCGATAGGTATTGCTGATAATAATGAAAGTTATAAAACAACAGAAGCTGAAAAAAAATTTCAGGAACGTATTGAAGAGGTTCAAGATGAATATAGTGAAGATGGTAAAAGTTTTGAAGCTAAGTATATAGGTGCTGTTTATACGATACTTTCCAATTATGGTAAAGGATATACATATAAAAAAATGACTAAATCAAAAATTAGAGAAATAGCTGATTTAATGTTTGATGAAAATGGTAGTTTTAGTGAAGATACTTTTAAAGAAAATTTACAAAATAGTTATTTTCCAGATAAGATACCAGGAAAAAGTGAAGAAACTTATAAACGATATGTTGAGGATATGTTTGATATTTTAAAGTATTATGATGATAATAAAAATAAAAACAAAAGTACATCAACTGGTACTACTGGTGATGTTTGTACATATGACATAAAAGGAATGAATACAGAGCAGTATGGTACTGGTATTAAAAATAAAAATGTTAATGCTACTGATATAAAAGTAAGACTTATGTCAGCTGGTGGTAAGTGTGATGGTACTTATGGTCAACCAATTGAAGGGGAAGAGTTAGTACCACTTGAAAAATATATTTTAGGTGTTAGTTATGCTGAAAATGGTGATGCTCCAGAGGAAGCTTTTAAAGCTCAGTTGGTAGTAGCTAGAAGCTTTGTTTTGTCAGTTGCTGATGCTTCTGGTAATGCTGGTGGTAAAAAATTTGTAGAAGAAGACGGACAGTGGATTTTACAAATAACTAACTGTGTTACAGATCAAGTGTATTGTGATCCAGATGAAGGATGTAGTAAGAATGGTCCTAGGGACAATCAATATTTGGTTGTTCATAGTGGGATGAAAGCATCTACACAATATAAGCCAGCAATGCCTGAAAATGATCAGCGAAGACAGTGGGCTAGTGAAGTAGCTGGTAAAGTTGCTCTTGATAGTTCTGGGAGATTATATTTAACTAATTTTAAACAATCAGATCAAAGTGCATGGAATACCATGGCTAATCAAGGAATGGACTATACGCAAATAATTCTAAAACATTATCCTGGAGTTGCTTCTATTAGTGATAGTGATTGTACTGATAACTCTACTGGTGATGGTAGTTCTGCTGGTAGTTATGTAGGTTGGAAACAGACTGACTCTAGATGGAAAAACGTAGTATTAGGTGGAGGAACTGATAGTTCTAGGTCAATTGGTAATATTGGCTGTCTTGCTACTAGTATTTCTATGTTAATTGCTAAGAGTGGGGCAATTGATGGTTTACCAGTTGCCAATACTTTAAAAGGTAATTTTAATCCGGGTACTTTTGTAGAAGCGATGAATAAAGCTGGTGGCTTTGATTCAGGTGGAAAATTATATTGGGCTAATGTTAAAAAAGTAGTTCCTAACTTTGTTTATGATTCTTCATCTAAACAAACTTTATCTGGCTTATCGCGTACTGCTAAATTGAAAGCTATTAATAATAAAATTAGTCAGTCTAATACGTATTGTGTAGTAGAAGTTAAAGGTGGACAAGGTCAGCACTGGGTTGCTATTGATAGTGTTAACGGTACAAATATTAAAATGTTAGATCCAGGTAGTAAAGCTACTAACTTGTGGAAAGAATATGACTATAAGAGAACATCTATGATTCAATGCTTTAAGAAAAAATAGAAAGGAAGATAAAACATGAAAGAAAAAAAGACTAGATATTATGTATTATTATTTCTCTTAGCTAGTTATTTTGTAGTAATGTTTATCTTCTTTGTTTATCCACATTTTAAAGATATGCATAATAAAACTTCAATCATTGTAAATACTGATGCTAAATGGTACTATGAGAATGGTAAATGGTATAATATGACTAGAACAAAACAATATAATTGGCAAGCTTTTGATATTTATCAAGATGGAAAGTTCTTAGGTAACCATTATCTTCTATATAATGATAGATGGTATATCTTTGATAAAGATAGAAATCCTATAGATCAAGAAGGAGTTGATATCTTTGCTATTAAGACAAATCAAAAATATAAATATGGTGATTTTACTTTAGAAGAAGTAAGTGAAAGTGATGAGAAATATATAAGAGATGTATTAGATGATAATAATATCGTTACAATGGATTTTACTACTAAAAATGTAATTAACTTTGATTTAGATGGTGATAATAAACAAGAAAAGTTATTTATTATATCTAATGTATTTACTACAGAAAGTCCAAAAGATGTATTCAATTTTATCTTTATGGTTAAAGATAATAATATTTCTATACTAAAAAAAGATATAGAAACTTATGATAAAATGTATGATATGTGTCAAGCTTATGTTGCTTACTTAGTTGATTTAACAGGAAATGGTACTTATGAGATAATTACTGGTTGTGGTTATTATAGTGATAAAAAACAATGTATAGAAATGTATCAATTAAAAGATAAAAAATATCAAAAAATAATATCTTGTGATGATAAGTAAAGACATTATTAAGTTTAGGTGTTATAATTTAGATGGTTGAATATTTTCTTGTTTTACGTTATAATATGTTTCAAAAAAAGAAAGAAGGGTTTTCATGAAATTAAAATTTCGAGCTGATAAAGATGATTTAATTATATTTGGTATCTTTGCTATATTTTTATTATATATTATTGCTATTGGAATAGTTAATTTACATACACTTACTACAGAAGGAGTATTTAGTGGTTTTAATCCATTTCCTGCTTTTACCCCTCAGTTTTTATGGATGACAGTTTTAATTTATGTAGTTGCTTTAATAGGTATGTTTGCTAGTGTTAAATCTTATTTCTTTGAAATGGAAAAAGGATTTGGTATTACTACTGAGAAGAAGGATAAGGGTTATTCTAGATGGGCTAAGGATAAAGAAATTCAACAAGAACTTACCATGGTTCCTTTACAAGCAGAAACAGCTAGTGCTGGTGGAGTTCCTTTAATTCTTAAAGAAAACGAAGCTTGGGTTGATGATGGTGAGTATCATACTTTAGTTATTGGTGCTACTGGTTCTGGTAAAACACAAACAGTAATTAAACCAACTGTTAAGTTACTTGCTAAGAATGGTGAATCCATGATTATTACTGACCCTAAAGGTGAAATTTATGAAAGTACTGCTTCTATGTTACGTGAAAAAGGGTATGATGTTCAAGTATTAAATTTTCGTAATCCACAAGCTGGTAGTGGTTGGAATCCTTTGACACTTCCATATCATATGTATAAGTCAGGTAATCAAGATAAGGCAATAGAGTTACTTGATGACTTAGCTTTAAATATTTTATATGACTCATCTAACGCTAATGCTGATCCATTCTGGGAAAAAACTAGTGCTGATTATTTCTCTGGGGTAGTACTTGGTTTATTTGAAGATGCTAAAGAAGAAGAAATTAACCTTAATAGTGTTAGTTTAATGACAACAGTTGGAGAAGAAAAGTTTGGATCTAGTACTTATATAAAAGAATATTTTGATGCTAAAGATCCAGCTAGTGCCGCTTCAATTAATGCTTCTAGTACGATATCTGCTCCAAGTGAGACAAAAGGAAGTATTTTATCAGTATTTAGACAGAAGATAAAACTTTTTGCTTCACGTGAAAATTTATCAGAAATGTTAAGTCACAGTGATATAGACCTAGCTGGTATTGGTAAGAGAAAAACAGCTTTATTTATTGTTATTCAAGATGAGAAGACAACCTATCATCCTCTTGTAACAATATTACTAAAACAGTGTTATGAAACACTAATTGATGTTGCTCAAGCAAATGGGGTAGCTCTTCCAGTTAGAACAAACTTCTTATTAGATGAGTTTGCTAATATGCCTAAATTAAAAGATATGACAACTATGATTACAGCTGCCCGTTCAAGACATATGCGTTTTACTATGATAATTCAAAACTATGCCCAGCTAAATCAAGTATATGGTAAAGAAGAAGCAGAAACTATTCGTGGTAACTGTGGAAATATTATCTATTTAATTTCAGCAGAGCTTGCTGCTCTTGAAGAAATTTCAAAGATGTGTGGTGAGGTTAAGAGTAAAAAAGATGATAAGACAGCATCAACTCCTCTTGTTACCGTATCAGACTTACAAAGAATGAAACAGTTTGAAACTATTATTCTTCGTATGCGTAAACAACCGTTTAAGACTAAAATGACCCCAGACTTTAAAATTAATTGGGGAAAGACCTATCCTAAGGCAGTTTTTACAGAAAGAGAAAAAATTCCAGTTCAAACATTTGATATAAAAACATTTGTAAAAGAGCAGAAAAAGAAAAAATTACTTGATATGATGAACTCTACAGATATGGGAATGCCCAATGGTGATGGAGGTATGATGCCACCATTTTTACCACCTAATTTATTTGCTAAAAAAGAACCATCTCCATTTAATATGGAAAGTAGTTCTATTCCTAGTAAACCTCAAATTAATCAAGCTATTGAGCCAGTTACTAAAAAGGAATCTACTCCTAGTTTTGATGTAGATGAACTAGTTAAGAAAATAGATGCTAAGATAGCTGAACTTGAAAAAGAAGAAGCTTTAAATAAAGAAAAAGAAAAAATGAATAAAATGGAAGAAAAAGAAGAGAAATTAGAAGAATCTCCTATAAAAGAAGTTACTACTAATAATGACATTAATTTAAATCTTGATGACAATGATAGTGATGATGATTTCTTTGATGATTTCTTTGATGAATAGGTGATAACATGTTTAATAAATTTAGAGATATAGGAAAAAAACTATCAATGGAGGAAAATAAAACTGATCAACCAGTTTCTGCTACTCCAACTTCTGATAAAGAAAAGGCAAGAAAAGAACTTTTAAAAGTAGTGGGTATTATTTCTGGAATTTTAATATTAATTTTTCTATTAATTTTAATTGGAACAGTAATAATAGGAAGAAATTATACTTATGATCAGATAGAACAAGTTCTTAAAAATGCTGCTATTAAATATTATCAAGTTCAAGATGTATTACTACCTTCTAATGAGGGGGAGAAAAGTGAAGTTGATGCTACTACTTTAGCGAGTGATGATTATAAATTGATGAAACCACTTTCTAAACTTAAGAAGAATGTTTCGTGTACTGGTAAAGTAGTTGTAGAGAAAGTAAATAATGAGTATATTTATACACCATATCTTGATTGTGGTAATTCATATAAGACAGAAGAATTATATAAGGCAGTAACTAGTAAAAATAAAACAGTTACTAGTGGTAATGGTTTATATGAAATGAATGGTGAACATGTTTTCAGAGGAGATAAAGTAAATAATTATGTTAAACTCTCTAAAGGACTATTTAGAATTGTAAAAATAACTAGTGATAATAAAATACTATTAATACCTGAGTTTGAGGAATACTATTCTGATGTATGGGATGATAGATATAATGCAGATATGGGTTATAGCTCTGGTATTAATTTATATCGTCCTAGTAGAATGAGGGATATGCTAGCAAGTATCTATGCTGATAAGTTAAAAGACTTTAGTTTATTATCAGATAATGATCGTCAGAAATTGACTACATTTTCATTCTGTATAGGTAAAAGAAGTGCGGAAGAAGAAAATAATACAGGAGCAGTAGAATGTGCTGATTCTTTAGATAACCAAATGATAGGTTTATTAACTGCTTCAGATTATATTAATGCTTCTATAGATGTTAATTGTAAGAATACTGTTTCTAAGTCTTGTCAAAATTATAACTACCTGAAAATAAAAAATACTGCTTGGTGGTTAGGAACTGCTCCTAGTTTTGATACTAATGATGTATATTATGTAAATGAAAATGGTTATCTATTATATTCAAATGCTTCTAGTCTTAATATAATTAGACCAACTGTTATGTTAAATAATAATGTAATGATACGAAGTGGAAAAGGTACAGAAAGTGATCCATTCATTTTAAAATAATATTTATGGAAAGTCATATTTGTTTATGGCTTTTTTTAGTACGAGAAAAGTTAAAATATTAAGAAATTATTATTTAATTATAGTAATAGATAAGTATCTATGATATAAAATAATTGAAAATTTTTTTGTCAGATGCTAATTTAGTAAATCTCGGTAAAAATATACCCTCAATTTACTAAATTGAAGGCCTGAATTTAATAAAACCCCTAATTTGGAAGAGTGAATTTTTAAAATTTGCTGTTTGCAAAGTGATATCCATATCTGTTATCCTTTAACTACTTGTCCAAAGAAGGGAGGAATATGACAAAGAA
>JABLTP010013591.1_pt1 | contig 36637 bp, 30 predicted proteins | sample 7160111 | NCBI WGS metagenome assembly JABLTP01 (sample SAMN14651227, study PRJNA627086) | human gut metagenome | isolation source: feces | host: Homo sapiens
ATGCGGCCGGGGCGCTGTTTGTGGGGCTTGCGCTGTTTGTGGGGCTTGCGCTGTTTGTGGGGCGGGCATGGGCTGGGGCAGCGGGGGGATCAGCGGCCGGACATGGCCCTCAGCTCCTGCACCTTTTGCCGGATGGCCGCCAGTGCCTGCTGGGGGTCGGCGGCGTCGGCGGTGGCCTCCTCCATGGGGCAGAGACCCGTGCCGGTTCGGTTCAGGATGGACTCCGCCACCTCATCGCAGGTATAGGGAACACCGTATTGGGTGAGAATGGCCGTGGCCCGGCGGCTCATCACCGGGGCATAGACCATCGCCGGGTGCAGCAGGGTATAGAGCCATGCGGCTCCGGCACCCACCACCCGATCGGCCACGCTCCAGCCGGAAAGGCCCTCCTCCAGCCAGCTAAGAAGGGGCGCTACCCCCCGAAGCTGGGTGGTGCGGACCTCCTCGTCCCGGCACAGGGCGCAGGTGCAGTCAATGGTTGTCAAGGCCTCCTTGGCCCGTTCCAGATCAGTCATGGTGCAGAACCTCCATTGCTATAATTCGTGAAATCAGATGCGGAGACGGAAGGTGCGGGGAGCCAGCCGGTAAACCAGCAGCAGGAACACGGCGTAGTATTTGTCCTGGTCGGAGGAACTCACGTCGTTGTTGGAGAGCCCCCCCGATGAGGGTCAGGAAAACCAGAAGGTGGAAGAAGCTGCCCGTAGGGAGGGTCAGGTGCAGCTTGTGACCGGCCAGCGTCAGGGGCAGCAGGAACATCAGACCGAAGTACAGCTTCAGATCGTTTACCAGAAGCTTCATGGTTCCCTCTCATGTGAGAGTGGATAGCATATATGGATGCTATCACACGCATGAGGCACCTGTCAAGGAAAGGCCTTGCCGGGGGCGGTGAGGTTTGCTATAATAAGACGAAAAGCAGCAGGGAGGGGGGAGAGAGGATGCGGACCTTGGCCACCATAGCGCTGTCCTTTGCGGCGGGCGTTTTTGCCGCCGTGCTGCTGGGCGTGGGCGTCTGGCAGCTGTGGGCGGCAGGGGCCTGCCTGCTGGCGGGACTGGTGCTGCTGGGGCTGAAGCGGACGATGCCCGCCCGGCTGCGGCTGCGGGGGATGCTGATCCTCTTTGCCCTGTGCGGGGCGCTGGTGTACACGGCGCTGTTTCAGGCACTGGTACAGGCTCCGGTGACAGCCCGCTGCGGGCAGACGGGGGAGTTCTCCGGCACGGTGCTCTCCCGCCCGGTGAAGACGGAGTGGGGCGTCCGTGTTACCATCCGCCTCTCCGGCTCGGCGGCCAAGGCGGAGGTCTACGCCGATGCGGAATATGCCGGTTTAGAGCCGGGGCAGCGGCTCTCCGGCACGGCCCAATGGCAGGACGCTGCCCGCATCCGGGAAAACGATGTGACGGCCTTCACCTCACGGGGCGTGTTCGCTCTGCTGTATGCCCGTGGACCGCTGACGGCGGAGGAGGGCAGCGCCGGAAGCATCCGGTGGCTGCCCCAGCGGGCGGTGTACGCCCTGCGGGAGAAGATCGCCGCCATATGGCCCGACGGCGACACGGCGGCCTTCGTCACGGCGGAGCTGACCGGCGACCGCAGCGGTATGGCGGAGGAGGACTCTGCCGTCATGACGCAGGCGGGGGTGGCCCATCTGTTCGCCGTATCGGGGCTGCACTGTGCCTTTCTGGTGTCCCTGCTGGGGCTGCTGCTCCCCGTCCGGCGGCGGGCGCTGGGGGCGGGGCTCTCTATGGCGGTGCTGCTGTTTTATATGGTGATGGTGGGTCTGACACCCTCGGTGGTCCGGGCCTGCATCATGCAGATATTCCTGCTGGCGGCTCCGCTGCTGCGCCGGGAGAGCGACGGGCTTACCAGCCTGTCGGCGGCGCTGCTGGTGATCCTGCTGGCCAATCCCTTCGCTGCAGCGGGGGTGAGCCTGCAGCTGAGCTTCGCTGCCACGCTGGGACTGGTGTGCTTCTCCCAAAGGCTGAGCGGCTTTTTCAAGGGGCTGTACCGGGGGAAGAAGCGGCCGGTGCGGGCGGTGGTGTCCTTCGTGGCCGCCAATCTCTCCGCTTCGCTGGCGGCCATGGTGTTCACCATCCCGCTGACGGCCTGTTACTTCAACACATTTTCCCTCATAGCGCCGCTGAGCAATCTGCTCATCGTTCCGGCGGCGGGATGGAGCTTCATGCTGGCCTTCGTGGCGACGCTGGCGGGCTTTCTCTGGCTTCCGGCGGCGCGGGTGCTGGGTTGGGGCGTGTGGGCGCTGGTGCGGTATGTCCTGTGGATGGCGTCGGCTCTGACCCGTCTGCCGGGCCATGCGCTGTATTTTTCCAACCGTTATCTCAAATACTGGCTGGTGTACGCCTACGCCCTCTTCACCGCCTGCGCCATCACCGGGGAGCGGCGGCGGAAATATGCCGTGGCGGCAGCGCTGGCGGCCATGACCCTGCTGCTGACGGTGGGACTCAATGTCCGGCTCAGCCGCTGCGGAGAGATGAACGCCATGGCGGTGAACGTGGGGCAGGGACAGTGTACCCTGCTGTATGCCGGGGATCAGGCGGTGGTGGTGGACTGCGGCTCCAGCAACAGCTATGTGGATGCCGGGAGCCGTGCGGCGGATCAGCTGGAGAGCATGGGTATCCACAGGCTGCGGGCCGTGGCGGTGACCCACTATCACGCCGACCACACCAACGGCCTGTATCAGCTGCTGGCCCGGTTGGAGGTGCAGACCCTGTATCTGCCGGATATCGAGGACGAATACGGCGTGAGGGAGCGGCTGCTGCGGCTGGCGGAGGAGAACGGCATCGAGGTGGTGTATGTCCGCCGGACGGTGGAGTGTCCGCTGGGCGGGGCGGTGCTGAGCCTCTATCCCCCGGTGGGGGAGGGCGACCTCAATGAGCAGGGGCTGACGGCCCTGTGCAGCGCCGGGGATTTTGACGTGCTCATCACCGGCGACATGGCGGGCAGCACGGAGCGCAAGCTGGTGGGGCAGTACGATCTGCCGGATATCGAGGTGCTGATGGTGGGCCACCACGGCTCCCGATACAGCTCCTCGCAGGAGCTTTTGCAGGCCGTGCGGCCGGAGACGGCCATCATCAGCGTGGGCGACAACAGCTACGGCCACCCCACGCAGGAGGCCATGGACCGGCTGAGCCAGGCGGGAGCGGAGATCTACCGCACCGACCGGCAGGGAAATATTTTAGTGACCGTACACGGAGGAGATTGACCATGCCCCCTAAGGCTGAAAAAAAGAACAACGGCTTCGACCGCCTGCGGGCGGATCTGAAGGCACAGACCCCACAGAACGTATACCTGTTCTACGGAGAGGAGACGTATCTGCGGAGCTACTATCTGGAGGAGCTGCACAGGCTGCTGATCCCGGCGGGCTTCGAGGAGTTCAACTACCACCGGCTCTCCGGCAAGGGACTGACAGTGCAGGAGCTGACAGAGGTGACGGAGGCCATGCCCATGATGGCCCAGCACACCATGGTGGTGGTGACGGATCTGGACATCTTCCGGCTGGATGAGCATCAGCGCACGGCGCTGATGGCCCTGCTGGCGGACTTTCCGGAGTACTGCACGCTGGTGCTGGTATACGATCTGCTGCCCTATAAGCGGGACGGCAAGATGAAAAAGCTGTGCGCTGCGCTGGACAAGTCCGTGTGCGAGGTGGAGTTCCGCCAGCAGGAACGGGCGCAGCTGCTGCGATGGGTGAAGCGCCGCTTTGCCGCCGCCGGACACGACATCGACGACGCCACGGCGGATCATCTGCTGTTCACCTGCGGTTCCCTGATGACGGAGCTGGTGCCGGAGATCGGGAAGATCGCCGCCTATGCCAAGGGCCGGGCGGTGACGGTGGAGGATATCAACGCCGTGGCGGACCCGGTGCTGGACGCACGGGTCTTTGACATGACCAACAGCATCACCGCCGGGAAGTACGATCAGGCGGCGCAGGTGCTGGGGGAGCTGCTGCGGATGCAGACGGAGCCCATCGTCATACTGGCGGCGGTGGGCAAGGAACTGAGGCGGCTGTATACGGCCCGGATGGCGCTGGATGCCGGGAAGGACCGGTTCTGGCTCAAGCAGCTGTGGAGCATGAGCTCCGATTATCCCGCCAAGCTGTTGATGCAGGCGGCAGGAAAGGTGGATCACGAATGGTGTCAAACGGCGGTCATCCGGTGCCAGATGCTGGATCGGCGGATGAAAAGCGAGAAGAATATGGACAGCGAGGCGGAGCTGAAGCTGTTCCTCATGGAGCTGGCCGGCAGCCGGTGAAGCCCCGTGTGCGGCAGGTCATCGTGGTGGAGGGGCGGTATGACAAGAACGCCCTCTTGCAGGTGGTGGACGCCGTGATCGTGGAGACGGGGGGATTTTCCGTGTTCCACGACCGGGAGAAGCTGGCCTATCTCCGCCGTCTGGCGGCGGCCCGGGGCGTCATCCTCATGACGGACCCGGACGGGGCGGGCTTTGTGATCCGCAATCACCTGAAGGGTGTTCTGCCGCCGGAGCAGATCTTGCAGGCCTATGTGCCGGACGTGTACGGCAAGGAGCGCCGCAAACGCAAGGGCGGTAAGGAGGGCAAGCTGGGCGTGGAGGGGATGCCCCCCGCCGTGCTGCTGGAAGCCCTGCGCCGCTGCGGCGCCACATGGGAGGGAGAGGAGGCCCCGGCGGCCCCCTTGCGGCTCACCAAGGCGGATCTGTTGGAAAAGGGACTGATCGGCCCCGACTCCGCCGCCCGGCGGCAGGCGCTGTGCAGGAAACTGAGTCTGCCGGAGCGCATGACCCCCAACGCCCTTTTGCAGGCGCTGAACACGCTGCTGACGGAGGAGGAGTGGGCGGCGCTGTAAGGCAGGCGGCTCCGCAGAGACGGACGAAAGCCCTCTTGCTTCAGGCAGGAGGGCTTTTTTAGTATCTGGATAGGATTTTCTGCAAGTATTCGTACTACGTCCAGTATCAGGGAGAGAAATTTGTTGTCCCAGGCACGATATCATAGACCAGAAGCTCCTACCCCTTCAACTGAGTGGGAGCGGCAGCGGGTCTGTTGCTGAGTCAATTCCCGTTACGACCTATAATAAACGAAGCTCTTGAGAGGAAAGGAAGTTTTGAAACCATTGGTTTCAAACGGCTCTTTTGCCCACTTTTCCAGCTGCTGGGAAAAGTGGGCCGCCGGAGGCACAAAGGGAAAAGCTATCGGAAAAAGCATGCCGTCGGCACGCAAAAAAACCATCCAAAACAAAGGAGTGCTGCACAGTCGCAGCACTCCTTTGCTTTACTCATGATAGCTGGGTTCCTTGCCCTGATAGATGTCCTGCATCTCCCGGTCGATCTCGCTGATGGCCTCGCTGCATAGCCGCAGCCGTGCGGCGTCGGAATCGGAGAAATTGCGGTCGGATTTATACCGCAGCTCATGCTCCAGACTGGCCCACATATCCATGGCAATGGTACGCAGCTGGATCTCCACCGGCAGATGCAGCGTCCCCTCGGAGATGACGATGGGTACGTCGATGATGAGGTGCAGACTGCGATAGCCGGATTCCTTGGGCTGCTGGATGTAGTCCACCTCCCGCAGCACCTTGAAGGATTCGGATCGGGTCAGCAGGCTGCGGAGATAGTAGATGTCATCCAGATAGTTGCAGATGACCCGGATACCGGCTACGTCCTGTATGTAGGCATAGATATTGTCGATGGTGACGTCGTAGCCCCGGCGGCGCAGCTTATCGCTGATGCTCTCCAGCGTCTTGATGCGGTACTCGATGTGGTGAATGGGAGAATGGTCGTACAGACTGGCGAACTCCTCGTCCAGGATCTCCATCTGGGTCACGGCCACCTTCAGGGCGCTGCGGTACAGGTGATTCACCCGTACCATGCCCTGAGCCAGCTCCCGCTGCTCCGGCGTAGCGCCGGAGGGAATGGGGATATCCTTGAGACGGATGCTGCCGCTCTTTTCGATCATCATGGGACAGAAGCCTCCTTATGATACGTTCCGTTAGTGAAGTTTATTTTAGCACATAGGTGTGAAAAAATTATGAACGAAGGGGAAAACGTTGTATAAATTTCACAGAAAGAATCCCTGTGGACGGCCAACCCGTGGCCCATGCAGCAGCGCCCGAAAAACCTCCCCCATGCAGCGGACTGCATGGGGGAGGTGCAGAAAAATTCAAATCACTTCTTCCGGGCGTAGGGGGTATTCTCCAGCGGCAGTGTCAGGCGGCGCTGTCCGTCCAGCCGGAAGTAGGCGTCAGCAATGGCGGGAGCCGTGGGAATGGAGGTGATCTCTCCGATGCCGATGGCCCCTCCGGCCACGTTCAGGCCGGGCTTCTCCACCACAATGGCCTGAATTTCCGGCGGGATCTGGTTGGCACGGAACAGACCCAGCATACCGTATTTGGCGGTAGGCTTGCAGTTTTCGTCGATAGGATACTGCTCCGTGAGGGCATAGCCCAGACTCATGACCACACCACCCTCGATCTGTCCCTCACAGCTGAGGGGGTTCACGGCCTTACCCACATCGTGGGCGGCCACCATCTTCTTGACACGGCCCGTCTCCCGGTCCAGGATACACATCTGCGTGGCATAGCCGTAGGCCACATGGCTGACGGGGTTGGGCACATCGGCCCCCAGGGGGTCCGTTTTGGCCAGATACTCGCCGTAGAACTCCTGCCCCACCAGATCATGGAGGGTCTTGCCCGCCAGCGCCGCCGACAGCTTTTCGCAGGCCCGCCGGGTGGCCTCACCGGTGACCAGCGTCTGGCGGGAGCCGGAGGTGTCGCCGGAGTCCGGGGCGATCCATGTGTTGCTGCGCTCATAAACAATGTTGTCCCGGTGCAGCCCCGTATTGGTGACCACCACCTGCACCAGCACGGTACCCAGCCCCTGCCCGATACAGGAGGCGCCGGAGTAGATATGCACCTTCTCGTCCGCCTCCACGATCAGCTTGCAGCGGCCCCAGTCGGGAATACCTACGCCCACACCGGCATTCTTCATGGCGCAGGCGATGCCCACCGGATCGCCGTTTTTGACGGCCTCGTCATAGGCGGGCTTGATAGCCTCCAGCGTCTCCACAAGGCCGGTGGAATCGTCCACGATCTGGCCGTTGGGCAGCACACCGCCGGGGCGGATGGCGTTGCGGTAGCGGATCTCCCACGGACTGATGCCCACCAGATCAGCCATCTCGTTGAGCAGCGTCTCCGTGCAGAAGCAGGTCTGGGTGACACCGAAGCCCCGGAAGGCCCCGGCAGGGGGGTTGTTGGTATAGTAGGCACGGCCCTCGATCTCGAAATTCTCATAGGCGTAGGGTCCGGCGGCGTGGGTGCAGGCCCGCTCCAGCACCGGCCCGCCCAGAGAGGCGAAGGCACCGGTATCGGATACCACGCTGGCCTTGACGCCCTGAATGATGCCGTTTTCGTCGCAGCCCATGGTGAAGTCCATGTCAAAGCTGTGGCGCTTGGGGTGAATGAGGATGGATTCCTGCCGGGTGAGCTTCACCTTCACCGGCACACGGGCCACATAGGCCAGCAGCGCCGCATGGTGCTGCACGGACATATCCTCCTTGCCGCCGAAGCCGCCGCCCACCAGCATATTCTGTACCTGACAGTGCTCATAGTCCACTCCCAGCATGGAGGCGCACTCGTGCATGGTGGTGTGGGAGCTCTGGTCGGTGGTCAACAGCTTCACGCCGCCGTTTTCCAGCGGCAGCGCCACGCAGCACTCCGGCTCCAGAAAGGCGTGCTCCGTCCACGGGGTGTGAAAATGCCGGGTCAGCACATATTTGGAGCGGCGGATGGCGCCCTCGGCATCGCCCCGTGAGACGTGCTTATACGCCTGCACGTTGCTCTCCTCCTCTTCAAAGACCAGCGGCGCATCCGGCGCAGCGGCCTCCTCCGGGTCGTGGACGGCGGGGAGGACCTCATACGCCACCTTCACCAGCTTCTTGGCCTCCTCCAGCGTCTCCCGGTCACGGGCACACACCAAGGCCACGGCGTCCCCCAGATAGTGGGTGATCTCGCCGATGCCGATCATGGTGGGCTGATCCTTTTTCAGATGGCCCACATTCACCTTGCCGGGGATGTCCTTCTGGGTCAGAACGCACACCACACCGGGCAGCGCCTCCGCCTCGCTGGTATCGATGGACAGCACACGGGCACGGGCATACTGGCTGCGGACGGCACTGCCGTAGCACATCCCGTCCACGTACACGTCGTCGGGGTACTGGCCGTAGCCCAGTACCTTCTCCGCCACATCCAGCCGGTGGACCCGGCTGCCCATCTGCCAGTCAACGGCGGCAGGCTGCGGCAGCTTCCCCTCCCGGAAAATTTTACCCGCCAGCAGGATGCCGTCGATGATCTTCACATATCCGGTGCAGCGGCAGATGTTGTTGCGGATGGCGAAGGCCGCCTCCTCACGGGTGGGGTCGGGGTTCACATCCAGCAGCGCCTTGGCGGAGATGACCATGCCGGGGATGCAGAAGCCGCACTGCACGGCCCCCGCCTCACCGAAGGCAAAGACGTAGACCTGCTTCTCCCAGTCGGACAGCCCCTCCACGGTGACGATGGTTTTCCCCTCCAGCTTCTCCGTCTGCGGTACACAGGCCTTGGTGGGCTTGCCGTCAATGAGGACATGGCAGGTGCCGCAGGCACCCTCGCTGCATCCGTCCTTCACAGAGGTCAGGTGCAGGGTATCCCGCAGATAGCGGATGAGTTTTTGATTTTTCTCCACGGTGACGGGGTGACCGTTGACGGTAAAACTGGCCATAACGTGTCTCCTTCTGCGAAATTGCGCTGATTTTATTGGAATTGCACATGATATCCGGAGATATTATACTATATTTTTGTTGCCTACGCAAGCCGGGACAGGGAAAAGCCTGATTCTATTTGGAGAATAACCCTTTCCCTTCCAAGACCGGCAGGAGAGGGGCATACACACAAAACACCGCCCCATCCCGGCTTTGCCGGATGGGGCGGTGTTTTCTTACAGCTCCAGCTCGTAGTAGCCCGCCACGTCCATGCTCTGGGTCAGAGCCTCCAGCTGCGGCCGCAGGGATAGCTCTGCCCGCCATGCAAGGCCGCAGTCGGCGGTGATGGTGCGGGGGACGGGGATCAAACGCCCTGCAAGGCCTGCCTCCTGACACCGCTGCTCCATGGCCATGGCCTCGGAGGTGGTGTGGAAGGTGATAAGAAGCCAACGCTTTTTTTCGATCATTCTGCAACGCTCCTGACTGCCGCAATGGCGGCCTGTGTTTCCTCCTCCGTGTTGAACCAGCCGAAGCTGAACCGCACGGCCCCCTGTGCCATCGTACCCAACGCCCGGTGCAGCCGAGGGGCGCAGTGTGCGCCGGGCCTTGTGGCGATGGAGAACTGCTCCGCCAACACGTCACTGACCTGAGAGGAGTCGTAGTCCCGGATATTCAAAGACACCACCGGCGCCCGGTCCCATGTGGTGAAGTCGCCGTATACGGTGACGCCGGGGATGGCGGACACCCCCTCGTAAAACTGCCGGGCCAGCGCCTGCTCATGGCTGCGGATGGCCTCCAGCCCCGTCTCCTCCAGATAGTCCAGCGCCGCCGACAGCCCGGCGATGCCGTGGCCGTTGAGGGTGCCGGCCTCCAGCCGGGTGGGGTACTGGGGCGGCTGCTGGGGCAGATACGTCTGCACACCGGTGCCGCCTACCTTGAAGGGGCGGATGTCCACCCCCGGAGCGATGCACAGTCCGCCGGTACCTTGCGGCCCCAGCAGGCTTTTGTGACCGGTGAAGCACACCACGTCGATGCCCATGGCTTCCATGTCGATGTCGAACACCCCCGCCGTCTGGGAGGCGTCCACCACCAGCAGCAGGCCGTGCTCCTTGGCAAAGCGGCCGATGGCCCGGATATCCAGCAGATTCCCCGTCAGGTTAGAGCCATGGGTGCAGATGATGCCCCGTGTGTTGGGCCGCAGCAGGCGGCGGAAATCGTCGTAGTCGATGCAGCCCCGCCGATCCGCCGGCAGGAAGTCCACCTCCACCCCCTCCAGCCGGTACAGGGGCCGCAGCACGGAGTTGTGCTCGCAGTCAGTGGACAGCACATGGTCACCGGGGGCGAACAGCCCGTCGATGGCGATGTTCAGGGCCTCGGTGGAGTTGCAGGTGAACACCACCCGCTCCGCAGCGGAGCAGCCCAGCAGCTTGGCCAGCTGCTCACGGGTGCGGTAGATGACCCGTGAAGCGTCCAACGCCTCCTGATGGGCGCTGCGCCCGGAGTTGCCCATGGTGGCCATAGCCCGCACCACCGCCTCCGCCACACAGGGGGGCTTTTTCAGGGTGGTGGCGGCATTATCCAGATAGATCACAGCAGGAACCGCCTTTCTGTCCCCGAAGGGACGCTTTTATCCGCAGAGTTTTTCCTCACAGGGGCCTTCTGCCCGCAGGGGGCAGTCTCATTCCATCTAATTGTATCACAGTTCGAAAAAAATACAATCTTTTCATACAATATTTGATGAAAATTTACCTCCGCACCGGAAGCCGATCCCGTACCGGAACCGCTCTGCCGGGGAGGGTACCCCGTGGTCGGGTACGGCACCCCGTGGTCGGGTACGGCACCCCGTGGCCGGGTACGGATATCCCCCTGCCGGGAAGGGCAGGGGGATACGGAGCATACTCAGGCGAAGAACTGGCTCAGCAGGGACAGCACCTCCGTCTTGCCGTCGCCCTTCTCGGCGGAGAAGGGGACCAGCGGCGTGTCGGGGGGAAGCTCCAGCGTCTGGCGGATGACCTCCAGATTTGGCTCTACTTCCCGCTTTTTCAGCTTGTCCACCTTGTTGGCCACCACCAGCATGGGGCAGCCCGCCTCCCTGAACCAATTGCACATGGTCACGTCGTCCGCAGAGGGCTTGTGCCGGGCGTCTACGATGAGCACGCCCAGCGAGATAAGCCCCGGCTCCTGAAAGTAGCTCTCCATCAGGCGGCCCCAGCGATCCCGCTCCTCCTTGCTGACCTTGGCATAGCCGTAGCCGGGCAGGTCGGTAAAGTAGAGCTTGCCGTCGATGCGGAAGTAGTTCACCTGAGAGGTCTTGCCGGGGGTAGCGCCCACCCGTGCGAAGTTCTTCCGGTTCAGCAGCCGGTTGATGACGGAGGACTTGCCCACGTTGGAGCGTCCGGCAAAGGTCACCTGGGGTCGACCGTCCCGGATAAAGGCGTTTTGGGTGGTGGCGGACAGCACGAACTCCGCCTTGTTGAAGTTGATGGTCATGATGGCCTCCTTCTCTGACTGCCTCAGACCCGCAGGGCCGGGGCAGCCGGTTCCATGGGCAGAGCGGTCATATGCTCCACCGCCGACACGGCAGGGGAGGGGACCAACGCTGCCGCAAACACCTGATCCACGCTCTCCACCGGCACGAAGTGCAGGGCCGTCCGGACGGTCTGGTCGATCTCCTCCAGATCCTTGACGTTGTCCTTGGGGAGGATCACCGTGCGGATGCCGCTGCGGAGAGCGGCCATGGTCTTTTCCTTCAGTCCGCCGATGGGCAGTACCCGGCCCCGCAGCGTCACCTCGCCGGTCATGGCCACATCGCCCCGGACCTTCCGTCCCGTCAGAGCGGAGAGCATGGCGGTGGTGATGGCGATGCCGGCGGAGGGGCCGTCCTTAGGTACCGCCCCCTCCGGGAAGTGGACGTGGATGTCACGGGTCTTGTAAAAATCCTTCTCGATGCCCAGCTCGCCGCACCGGCTCCGCAAGCACGTCAGCGCCGCCCGGACGGACTCCTGCATGACGGTACCCAGATTGCCGGTGAGCTCCAGCTTGCCGGAGCCCTCCATGACGCCGGCCTCCACCTCCAGAATTTCGCCGCCTACCTCGGTCCAGGCCAGACCGTTCACCACGCCCACCTGATTCCGTGTGCTATGTACGCCGTCCTGATAACGCACCACGCCCAACAGCTCCCGCAGGGAGTCGGGGGTCACATTCACCCGCTTCTCCCCACCGTCCACCAGACGCATGGCGGTCTTGCGGCACACCTTGCCCAGCTGCCGCTCCAACAGTCGAACGCCGGATTCTCTGGTATAGCCGGAGATGATCTGCCGGATGGCGTCGTCCGACAGGCGCAGCTGGGTCTTTTTCAGCCCATGCTCCTTCATCTGCCGGGGCAGCAGATAGCGCTTGGCGATCTGCAGCTTCTCCTCGTCGGTGTAGCTGGTGAGCTCGATGACCTCCATCCGGTCCAGCAGGGGCCGGGGAATGGTGGAGGTGGTGTTGGCGGTGGTGATGAACAGCACCTGACTCAGATCCACCGGGATCTCCAGATAGTGATCCCGGAAGGCGTAGTTCTGCTCGCTGTCCAGCACCTCCAGCAGGGCGGAGGCGGGGTCGCCCCGCATATCGCTGCCCAGCTTGTCGATCTCGTCCAGCACCAACAGGGGATTCATGGAGCCGCTGCGGGAGATGGCGTCGATGATGCGGCCCGGCATGGCGCCGATGTAGGTCTTGCGGTGGCCCCGGATGTCCGCCTCGTCCCGGACGCCGCCCAGACTCAACCGGGCCATCTTCCGGTGCAGGGCCTTGGATACCGACAGGGCGATGGAGGTCTTGCCCACGCCGGGAGGGCCCACCAGACAGAGGATCTTCCCCTTGGAGTTGGGGCTCAGCTGCCGCACCGCCACGAACTCCAGAATACGCTCCTTCACCTGCTCCAGACCGAAGTGATCCCGGTCAAGGATGCGCCGGGCCTGCGCCACGTCCGCCCGGTCATGGGTGTACTTGCCCCACGGCAGCTCCAGACACACGTCCAGATAGTTGCGGATGACGGAGCCCTCGGCGCTGCCGAAGGGCTGCTTGGCCAGCCGGTCTACCTCCTTCATGAGCTTGCGGTGCAGCTCCTCCGGCAGGTGCAGGGCGGTGATGCGGGCCTCATAATCCGACAGCTCCTCGTCGCCGTCCTCTCCCAGCTCATGCTGCAGCACCTTCAGCTGCTCCCGGAGGATCATGTCCTTCTGAACCTGCGCCACCCGCTGGCGCACCTTCTGCTCCATCTCGAACTCCAGACCCATGACGTCCACCTCGTGGGTGAGGATGTCATTGACCAGCTGGAGCCGCTTCACCGGGTGCAGTTGATCCAGTACCCGCTGCCGGTCCTGATGCCGCAGGGTCAGGTTCTGGGCGATGAAATCCGCCAGACGGCCGGGATCACGCTGATCCAGCACCTGCGCCACCACCTCGTCGGACATCTGGGGGGACAGCTCCTTATAGGCGCCGAAGATGGCGTAGGTCTGCCGCAGCAGCGCCTCCGTGTGAGAGGTGCTTCGGTAGGGGGCATCCTCCAGCAGCTCCACATTGGCCTGCAAAAACGGGGAGGCCTGCCACAGACGATGCAGTCTCGCCCGCTGCTCACCCTCCACCAGCACCCGTACCGTAGTCTCGGAGGTCTTGATGATCTGGAGCACATGGCACACCGTGCCGATCTCGTAGAGATCCTGCTCCTCTGGCTCGGAGACACCGATCTTCCGCTGCGTCACCAGAAACAGACGGCGGTCGCCCTCCATAGCGTTGTCCAGCGCAAAAATGGAAATCTCCCGCTCCACGTCGAAGCTTACCGTTTCGCCGGGGAAGGCGGTCATGCCCCGCAGTGCCAGAACGGGGATATTGATGGTATTCATAACTGGTCTCCTTTGCTGTGGAAAAGAGGAGAGACGAACGGGTTCGCCTCTCCTCATGATTCGTTAGGATGCCGGGGCGGAGGAATCGTGCTCCACCTTGCCGTCACGGGTGCGGCCGGGCCGCTCCGTGCGCTGGGGATCACGGGTGATCTCCGGCTCTCCGGTCTTTAGGACCGCCTCCGGTGTGATGGTCACACGGGTGATGGTGGGGTCAGAGGGGATCTCGTACATGATCCTGGTGAGAAGTCCCTCCATCACGGCCCGCAGGCCACGTGCGCCGATGTTCCGCTGAATGGCCTGATCGGCCACGGCGTCCAGCGCCTCCGGCTGGAATACCAGCTCCACATCGTCGTATTCCAGAAGCTTCTGATACTGCTTCACCAGTTCGTTTTTCGGCTGGGTGAGGATCTGCACCAGATCATCCCGGCCCAGACCGTTGAGGGTCACCATCACCGGCATACGGCCTACCAGCTCCGGGATGATGCCGAATTTCAGCAGATCGTGGGGCTGAACCTCCTTTAGCAGCTGGCCCGTCCGGCGCTCAGCCTTGCTCTCCACCACGGCGTCGAAGCCGATCCCCTTGCGATCGGTGCGCTGCTCGATGATCTTCTCCAGACCGTCGAAGGCGCCGCCGCAGATGAAGAGGATGTTGTGGGTGTCGATCTGGATGAACTCCTGATGGGGGTGCTTGCGCCCGCCCTGAGGCGGCACGTTGGCCACGGTACCCTCCAGAATTTTCAGCAGTGCCTGCTGCACACCCTCGCCGGACACGTCACGGGTGATGGAGGTGTTCTCGCTCTTGCGGGCGATCTTGTCGATCTCATCCACATAGATGATGCCCCGCTCCGCCAGCTCCACATCGAAATCCGCCGCCTGCAAAAGCCGCAGCAGGATGTTCTCCACGTCGTCGCCCACATAGCCCGCCTCGGTGAGGGTGGTGGCGTCGGCGATGGCAAATGGCACCTTCAGAACACGGGCCAGTGTCTGGGCGAACAGCGTCTTGCCGGAGCCGGTGGGGCCGATCATGAGGATATTGCTCTTCTGCAGCTCCACATCCTCGCCGCCGCCGAAGAAAATGCGCTTATAGTGGTTGTATACCGCCACCGACAAAGCCACCTTGGCATCCTCTTGCCCGATGACGTACTGATCCAGCACCTCCCGGATCTCACGGGGAGTGGGCAGCTGATCCATCGTCTGCACGTCCTCCCCCATGCCGGGGGTGTAGCCGTCGTCCAGAATGGACATACACAGCTGAACGCACTCGTCGCAGATGCGAACGCCGCCGGGACCCTGGATCATGCGATGTACCTGCCCCTCCGGCTTGCCGCAGAAGGAGCAGCGCAGATTTTTCTTGTCTTCTGCCATGATTTACCTCTTGAAAATGACCTTGTCCACCAGACCGTAGTCACGGGCCTCCTCAGCGGTCATCCAGTTGTCCCGCTCGGAGTCCAGCTTCACCTGCTCCGGGGTCTTGCCGGTGTTTTCGGAGAGGATCTTGTTCATCCGCTGCTTGATCTTCAGAAAATGCTCCACGTCGATCTCCATATCCGTGACCTTACCCTGGGTCCCGGCGGAGGGCTGGTGGATCATCACCTCGGCATTGGGCAGGGCGATGCGCTTGCCCTTGGCCCCGGAGGACAGCAGGAAAGCGCCCATGCTGGCCGCCATGCCGATGCAGATGGTGGACACGTCGCACTTGATATACTGCATGGTGTCGTAGATGGCCATACCCGCCGTCACAGAGCCGCCGGGGCTGTTGATGTACATCTGGATGTCCTTGTCGGGGTCCTGTGCCTCCAGATACAGCAGCTGTGCCACCACCAGACTGGCTGTGGTATCATTGACCTCTTCGCCCAGGAAGATGATGCGGTCATTGAGCAGCCGGGAGAAAATGTCGTAGGAACGCTCGCCCCGGTTGGTCTGCTCCACAACATAAGGAACTAAACTCATAAAATATGCCTCCTGTACAGATAGATGTTCAAAGTATACCCGCCCGTTTGTGATTTTAGCAGAATGCGCCGGTTTTATTCGGCAGTCTCCTCCGCCTTATCTTCTTTCTTCTCCTCCGCCTCGGGGGCCACGGCCACGGCGCTGTCCGCCACCAGCTTGACCACCTTCTCACGGATGACCTGCTCCCGCACCTGAGCGGCGGGCAGATACTTCTTCACGGACTCCAGATCCATGCCGTACTTGTCGGCCAGCTTCTGCATCTCGGCGTTCACCTCATCGTCGGTGGCCTCCAGACCCTCGGCCTTGATGATGGCTTCCACGGCCAGATCCATGCGGACCTGCTCCTGAGCGGGGCCGTGGGCCTGAGACAGGAAGTCGGCCTCGGTGGTGCCGGTCATCTTCAGATACTGGTCAAAGGGGATGCCCTGAGAGGCCAGCTGCTGCTTGAAGTTGTTGGCCATCTGCTCAGCCTGCAGATCCACCATGGCATCGGGGATATCGCAGGTGATGCCCTCGGCCACCTTCTGCATCAGCACGTCCTCGAAGGCCCGCTGAGCGGACTCCTTGCGCTCCCCGGTGATCTTCTTCTTCAGATCGGCCTTCAGCTCCTTCAGGGTGTCGAACTCGGAGACGTCCTTGGCAAACTCGTCGTCCATGGCGGGGATCTCCTTGACCTTCACCTCGTTGACCTTCACATGGAACACAACGGGCTTGCCGGCCAGCTCGGGGGTATAGTTTTCGGGGAAGGTGATGTCGATATCCTTCTCCTCACCGGCCTTCATGCCGACGAGCTGATCCTCAAAGCCGGGGACAAAGCTGCCGGAGCCGATCTCCAGATCGAAGTTCTCGCCCTTGCCGCCGTCGAAAGCTACGCCGTTGTCGAAGCCCTCGAAGTCGATGGTGGCGGTGTCGCCCTTCTTCACGGCACGCTCCACGCTCACCAGACGGCTGTTGCGCTCGGCCATCTCCTTGAGACGGGCGTTGACGTCGGCGGCCATGACCTTCACCTCGGCACGGGGGGCCTCCAGACCCTTGTACTGGCCCAGCGTCACCTCGGGATACACCGCCACGGTGCACTGAAAGACCACGCCGTCCTTGCCGCAGGACTCCAGCTCCACCTGGGGATAGCCCACGACCTCCAGCTTCTGCTCCTGCACGGCGGCCTCATAGGCGTCGGGCAGCACGATATTCACAGCCTCCTCGTAAAAGACCTCAGCGCCGTACATCCCCTCGATGATCTTGCGGGGAGCCTTGCCGGGGCGGAAGCCGGGGACGTTCATCTTGCCACGCATCTGCAGATAGGCCTTGTTGACAGCCTTCTCGAATTCTTCTGCGCCGACCTCGATGGTCAGCTTGACCTGGCTCTTTTCCAGATTTTCACAGGACTTTACACTCATTTTGACTTTTCCTCCGTTCAGCATTCATTTATAATCAATGCAATTTTATATAATACCAGAAAACAATTTCAATTTCCACACCTTTTTTGCGTCATTCGCAAATTTTTTTGGGAACAAATTTCAGATAGTCCGCCGACACCAGCGAAAACTCCGTTCCATCCCACATTCCCTCGATGGCCCGGCGGTGGGAAGCGCCGTGCAGATGGCCGTAGCAGCACAGCTTCACGCCGTACTCCTTCAGCAGCCGCAGGATCTCCGGGCAGCGGTAGCCCTGATACAGGGGCGGATAGTGGAGAAACACCAGCTTCTCGTGTTCCCCCGCCGCCTTCAGAGAGCTCTCCAGCCGCCCGATCTCCCGCAGCAGCACCTTTTCGTTGTGGGTCCCCTGGTTGTCCAGCTCGTAAAACCACCCACGGGTGCCGCACAGGGCCAGCTCCCCGTAGAACTTACAGTTGTTGTGGAGAATTTCCATGGTGGTCAGTTCATGCTCCCGGAAGAACCGCTCCATCTTGGCGGCGGTGTTCCACCAGTAGTCGTGGTTGCCCTTGAGCAGATACTTCTTCCCCGGCAGGGCGTCGATGAACCGGAAGTCCTCCAGCGATTCCTCCAGACTCATGCCCCAGGACAGGTCGCCGCACAGCACGGTGACGTCCTCCGGCCTCAGAGCGGAGAAGGCCTCCTTCAGCCGGAGTACATAGTCCTGCCAGCCGTCTCCGAAGATCTCCATGGATTTGTTGGAATTGAGGGACAGATGCAGGTCCCCCAGAGCATACAGCGCCATGCGCCGCCTCCTCTCCCGATTTTATATCAGCCGCCGCAGATTGTTCCAGAACAGATCCTCCAGCAGCGACTGGGGATAGCCCCGGTCCGCCAGCGCCTGCCACAGCAGCGGCACATCCTCCAGACCCCGCATCCCGCCGGCCAGCAGCTCGCAGCCGTCCATGTCGCCGCCCAGACACAGGGACCTTTCCCCGTCCAGCTCCAGAAAATGCTCCACATGGCGCACCAGCCCTTCCATGGTGGGGTCGTCGCCCACAAAGTGCTGGTAGTAGTTGAGCCCCGCCACGCCGCCGCTGTCCCGGATGGCCCGGAACATATCGTCGGTGAGGTTGCGCCGGTGGGGGCAGACGGCCCGGCTGTTGGAGTGGGAGGCCACCACAGGCCGCCGGGAAAGACGCACCACGTCCCAGAAGCCCGCATCCGACAGATGGGACACATCCACGTAGATGGAAAGCTCCTCCATCCGCTGCAGGAAGTCCCGGCCATAAGCGGTCAGTCCCTGCTCCGGCTGCTGGGCATTGGAGCCGGAGAGCCGGTTGGCGTAGTTCCACACCGGGTTCAGCAGCCGCACGCCCCAGTCATAGGCAGTGTCCAGCCGCCGGATGTCGCAGTCCAGCAGCTCGGCGCCCTCGATGCTCAGCAGCGCCGCCGCCTTGCCCTGCCCCACGGCCTCGTCCACCTCCGCCCCGGTGCGGCAGGGGAGGATGCGCTCCCGGTTCTCCTCCATCTCCCGCAGGAACCGCTGGTGGAGCAGAACGCCCTGCTCCGGCATGGAGCTGCCCTCCGGCACCAGCTGGGGGCTCTGGTATAGGGCAAAAAACTGGGCATAGCGGGAAAAGCCCCCGGCCCGCTCCAGATCGATGTGTCCGCCGCTGCGGCGCAAATTACCCGCAATGTCGTAGAAGGCCCGCAGCTCCGGGTCCCGGAAGAGCGTCCCCGCCGTGTGGCAGCGGTGGATGGTGTCGCAGTGTGCGTCAAAATAGGGAATCGTATGTATCACCTCAAAATGCGTTTTCGATGTATTCTATGTGGGTGGCGGCGGGGGAGTGTGCCCCGTTGGTGTAGACCTCTGCCACGTCGAAGCGGACGGGGCAGTCCAGCCCCTTTTCCATCAGATAGAAGGCCGCCGTCTTGCGGATGCGCTCCTGCTTGGCGGCAGTGACGTACTCTCTGGGCAGGCCGCAGGCCAGATTGCTGCGGGTCTTGACCTCCACGAAGCACAGCACGCCGCCCTTGCGGGCGATGAGATCGATCTCCCCGAACCGGCAGTGATAGCTGTGAGCCAGCAGCTCATAGCGCCTGCGCCGCAGATAGTTGGCGATCTGGGCCTCGCCCCATACGCCCTCCGCCCGGCTCATGTGCGCCGCTCCTTCCACTTGGTGAGAAAGCTCATCCGGTGCTCCGGACACGGCCCGTATCGGTCCAGCATGGCATAGTGCAGCTTGGTGCCGTAGCCCTTATGCCTGGCGAACTGATACTGAGGGTACAGGGGATCCAGCACCCGGCACACATACCGGTCCCGGCTCACCTTGGCCAGCACCGACGCTGCGGCAATGGACGCCGAGCGCCCGTCCCCGCCCACCACCGTCTCATGGGGCGTGGTGATGGCGGAGGACCTTCCGTGATCCCGGTTGCCGTCGATGAGGGCATAATCCGCCGGGATCGCCAGAGCGTTGATGGCAAGCTGCATGGCCTTCATCCGGGCGCTGAGGATGTCCGTTGCGTCGATCTCCTCTGCACTGACGGAGGCCACCGCCCACGCCGCCGCCTGTTGGCAGATGACGTCGAGCAGAGCCTCCCGCTTCTTCTCCGTCAGCTTCTTGCTGTCGTCAAGGCCGGGGATGCAGCCGTCCACCGGCAGGATCACCGCCGCTGCGTATACCGGCCCCATCAGCGGCCCGGCCCCCGCCTCGTCGCAGCCGCATACGGCGGCGCAGCCACGGGCCATGGCGGCCTTTTCCAGCGAGAAGTCCGTCATGTGGCGTCCTCCACTGTCTCCAGTGTGAAGCGGCCCAGCTTGCCGCCCCGGAACTCGTCCAACAGGATGCGGGCCATGCGCTCGGTGTCCACCTGCGCCCCCCGCATGAGAAAGCCCCGCTTGCGCCCGGCCTTTTCCAGCAGGTCATACCCGCTGTCCTCCGGCTCCACGGCGATCTTATACCGTTCCTCCAGCACCGAGGTATAGTGCCTCCCCAGATACTCCATGAGGTAGCAGGCCAGCTCCTCGATGTCCAACACATCGTCCTTGATGGCCCCGGTGAAGGCCAGACGCTTGCCTACCTCCGGGTCGTCGAACTTGGGCCACAGGATACCCGGCGTGTCCAGCAGCTCCAGCGTGCTGTCCACCGGCACCCACTGCTTGCTGCGGGTGACGCCGGGCCGGTCCTCGGCTTTTGCGGTCTTGCGGCGGGCTACCTTATTGATAAAGGTGGATTTTCCCACGTTGGGGATGCCCAGCACCATGACCCGCACCACACGTCCCACCTGTCCCTTCTGGGCATAGGCCTCCAGCTTGTCCCGCAGCAGCTCCCGCACGGCGGCGGCGAACTGGGCGGTGCCGGCGCCGCCCTTGGCGTTGGCCTCCAGCACGGCATAGCCCTTCTCCCGGAAGTAGGCAGCCCAGCGCCGGGTCTGGCCGGGATCGGCCTGATCCACGCGGTTCAGCACCACCAGACGGGGCTTGCCCGCCGTCAGCTCGTCCACATCCGGGTTCCGGCTGGCCAGCGGGATGCGGGCATCCAGAATTTCGCACACGGCGTCCATATGCCCGATCTCGGCGGCAATCATCCGCCGGGTCTTGGTCATGTGACCGGGGAACCAGCTCAGGCTCTCTACCTGCATCTGTCTCACACCTTTCTTGCCTTGTCAATCTAAGCTATCATACCACATCTGCCGCCCCCTGTCCAGCGCAGAAACCCCTGTCCCGTTCCTCCGGAGGGCATCAAGCTTTTTCTTGAAAAGCGGTGGGCCATCTGGTATAATGTAAAAAATCAACAGGGAGGGCTCCGGTATGAAGAAAGCGGTATACTATATCCTGCTGGCGATATTCATAGGTGTATTTCTCTTTGCGGCCTATCAGATCGGCAGCTATATGCTGGAAAAGCACAAGAGCGACGAGGTGCTGAAGGATGCCGGCAAATACGTCTATATCCCGGACCTGAGCAGCGATGAGGAGCCGGAGGGGGAGCCGGAGCAGGTCTACGTGGACTTTGCGGCGCTGGAAGGCGTCAACAGCGACATCGTGGCGTGGCTCTACGGGGCGGACACGGGCCTGAACTACCCCATCGTGCAGGCGGAGGACAACGACTACTATCTCTATCGCCTGCTGGACGGCACATGGAACAAGAACGGTACCATCTTCATGGACTACGTCAATCGCTCGGACTTCTCCGACCAGAATACGCTGGTCTACGGCCACCACATGAAGTCCGGCGCCATGTTCGGTGCACTGGTGCAGTATAAGAAGCAGGAGTTCTACGACGCCCACCCCTATCTGTATCTCTACACTCCCCAGCAGAGCTACCGGCTGGACCTGATCGCCGGGTCCGTGGTGGACTATGACGACGCCGTGTACTCCACGGTGCTGTCGGCGGATACGGTGAGTGCGCTGGTGCGCTCGTCCCGGTTCGAGTCCAGGACGCCGGTGCCGGAGGATCTCTCCAGCGCCCATTTGGTGACCCTCTCCACCTGCTCGTATGAGTTTGAAGATGCCCGGTTTGTGGTGGTGGGTGTCCTGACCCCCATCGATCCGGTGGCAGCCCCCGCCGGAAGCGGCGAATAATGTCCCCTGCGGTAGAGCGTAAGCCCTACCGCAGCTTTTTTATCCCATTGTTCACAGGAAGTTTACACGCCCCGCCCCGGCGGGAATTGACAATAACGGACAGACTGTCTATAATTGACCATAGAGAAATGGGGAGGGATGAAAATGCTTTCGACCAAGGTACACAAGGCTCGGCAGCTGGCGTCACACGCCCTGCCTCTGACACGGCGCATCCTGTCGCTGGGGAAGGGACTTCTCCACAAGGTGACGGGTCTGGCGGGCCGGCTATTGGGTGCTGTGGGCCGCTGCGTCCGGCAGGTGACGGATTATCTGCTGGAGAGCAAGGCCGTGCGGCTGCTGCTGAAGCTCACCATGATCGTCTCCGCTGTGGCCACGGTGCTGACGGGACTGGGCTATCTGCTGTGCAGCAAACGCCAGCGCAGCTGAACAGGTAAAAAGCGGGAGGCGCTGCGGCGTCTCCCGATCTATTAGAAAAGAGGAATCAACTATGGAAAGAAAAGAATTTCAGGCGGAGTCCAAGCGTCTGCTGGAGCTGATGATCCACTCCATCTACACCCATAAGGAGATCTTCCTGCGGGAGATTTTGTCCAACGCCTCCGACGCCATCGACAAGCTGTGCTATCGCTCCCTGACGGATGAGCAGGTGGGCATGAAGCGGGAGGATTTCGCCATCACCATCCGCCCCGATCAGGAGGCCCGCACCCTCACCGTCAGCGACAACGGCATCGGCATGAACGATACCGATCTGGAGCAGAATCTGGGCGTCATCGCCTCCAGCGGTACCTTCCAGTTCCGTCAGGAGCTGGATAAGGACGCCGAGAGCGACGTTATCGGCCAGTTCGGTGTGGGCTTCTACTCTGCCTTCATGGTGGCCGACCACATCACCGTCGTCACCCGGAAGTACGGCGATGAGCAGGGCTGGCGCTGGGAGTCCGACGGCGTGGAGGGCTATACCATCGAACCCTGCCGGAAGGACACTGTGGGTACGGATATCATCATGCACCTGAAGGCCGACGAGGAGCCGGAGGAGTACAGCCAGTACCTGCAGGAGCACACCCTCCAGCGTCTGGTGAAGAAGTACTCCGACTATATCCGCTTCCCCATCCGTATGGAAATGACCCGCTCCAAGCGCAAGGAGGGCTGTCCGGAGGACAAGCCGGAGTATGAGGAGATCAAGGAGTGGGAGACTCTCAACAGCATGGTCCCCCTGTGGCAGCGGAAGAAGAGCGAGGTCACACGGGAGGAGTACGACAAGTTCTATCAGGAGCACTTCGGGGATTTCGCCCCGCCCCAGTCGGTGATCACCGTCTCTGCGGAGGGCGCCGTTACCTATAAGGCCCTGCTGTTCATTCCCTCCCAGCCCTCCGGCCAGTACTATACCGAGGACTTCGAGCCGGGCCTGCAGCTGTATTCCAGCGGCGTGATGATCATGGATAAGTGCGCCGATCTGCTGCCGGAGTGCTTCAACTTTGTCCGTGGCGTGGTGGACTCCCCGGACCTGAGCCTGAATATCTCCCGTGAGCTGCTGCAGCACGACCGCCAGCTGAAGGTCATCTCCAACAATCTGGAGAAGAAGATCCGCAGCGAGCTGGAGCGGATGCTGAAGGACGACCGGGAGGGCTATGAGAAGTTCTACCGCAGCTTCGGCCGCCAGCTGAAGCTCAGCGCCCTGAACAACTACGGCGCCATGAAGGAGAAGCTGCAGGATCTGCTGCTGTTCTACTCCTCCACCCAGAAGAAGCTGGTGACGCTGGGTGAGTACGTTTCCCGGATGCCGGAGGAGCAGAAGTATATCTATTACGCCTCCGGCGACAGCGTGGAGGCGGTGGATCATCTGCCACAGACGGAGCTGCTGAAGGACCGCAGCATGGAGATCCTGTACTTCACCGACAAGACCGACGAGTTCATCCCCGATATCTTCCGCACCTACGGCGACAAGGCATTCCGCTCCGCCGTGGACGGCGATCTGGAGCTGGGGGACGAGAAGCAGCCGGAGACGGCGGATCATCAGGAGACGCTGGATTTCCTGAAGGAGACGCTGGGAAGCCGGGTGGATCAGGTGAAGGCCTCCGGCAAGCTGAAGTCCCATCCCGTCTGCCTCACCAGCGGCGAGGGCATGACCTTCGAAATGGAGAAGTACTTCGCCGCCGTGCAGCCAGACCTCGCCCTGAAGGCCAAGCGTATTCTGGAGGTGAACGTGGAGCATCCTGCTTTCGCCGCTCTGGAGTCCGCCCGCATCACGGACCCCGACCGGGCCAAAAAGTATGCCGAGATCCTGCTGAATCAGGCCATGCTCATTGCAGGTCTGCCGCTGGAGAACCCCTCCGACTATACGGATTTGGTCTGCTCCCTGTGGAAGTGATCCACAAAATACCAAAAGGACGCCGGTTAAGCGACCGGCGTCCTTTTTATCTCGTGCTCAGCGGTAGCGCACGGGTATAGCGACTCATGGTATAGGCGGCATAGAGGGCCGTCACCACCTCGGTGATGGACATGGCCACCGCCCCCGGCGGGGAGGGGAGAAATTTTAACTCCATGTGATGGCTCCTTTCCCAGACAAAAAGCCGGATAAGGACAGACATTTCAGTCTGCGCCTTATCCGGCTGTCATTTCTCCGAACGACTCGCCCTCCCAGCGAACACGGGGGATTGCAGCAGATGCCGGTGGGGAAGTCAAGGACGGTGTTCTATCGGTGCTGCATGGTGTTCTGCCGGTGCTGCATGGTGTTCTGCCGGTGCTGCATGGTGTTTTGAGGGGTGCTGCACCGGCGGTATTTAAGCTCAGCATCGACTGCTTACCGGGGCTGCACGGTGTTTGGCAGACACTGCAACCAGAGGGTCATAGGCTTTGTGTCGGGGTTTTTACAGGGCTTGACCTGTTCCTCCGGCGGGGGACTGCGGTGCGTCAGCGGCGGGAGCGGTTGTACGCTCCGGGGAGGTGGTATCGGTCGGGCTGGCGGGGAAGTCCGCTGGGGTGAGGGGAAGGGCGGATGTCTCCGGGGTGGAGGGGGACGGCTGACGCTCCTTGGCGGCGTCGGCCTTTCCGGCTTCATACGCCTCCCGGCGGGCGCTCTCCAGCGCCTGACGGTGGGCCTCCTCCGTCTGTCGGGCGGCCCTTTCCGTCCGGCGGCGCTCCACGCCCCGCTTGCAGACCTTGCACAGATGCCATACCGACCCGGCGGTTACAACGCCCAGTCCCACCCATCCGGAGGTGCGGATCTGCCAGAAGTCATGGATGGTGAAGCAGTCGCTGTATATTCCCAAATAATATAGCACCACGCCGCCGATGAGCAACAGGATGCACAGGACCAGGTCCAGCGCCGCCCGCACCCGGTGAGCCTGCCGCCGCAGGAGGAAGCAGATCAGCAGCACCACCGCCAGCAGAAACAGGGCGGGGGACTGGCAGTATAATATTTCGGTCATGGAAGCCTTCCCCTCTCTTTACAGGCAGTTCTTGCCACGGAGGATATACTTGCCGTCGGGCCCGGCCAGCACGGTGCCGTGCTCCACCGCCAGACGGCCCCGGAGCCACACCTGCTGGATGGAGCCACGGGTGGTGAAGCCCTCGTAGGGGTTATAGTCCACATTGGCCACCGTGTCCGCCGCACGGATGACGTGATCCGCCAGCGGATCGTACACCACGATATCGGCGTCGGCCCCGGCCTGCAGGATGCCCTTCCGGGGGAACATCCCGTAGAGCTTGGCGGGATTCTCCGCCAGTACACGGCACATGGTGGCAAGGCTGATCTTCCGGGTGGTGACACCGGCGGTGTAGATCAGCTCGCCACGGGTCTCCACCCCCGGCAGGCCGCCGGGGATTTTGGTGAAGTCCCCCCGGCCGGCGTCCTTCTGGGCCAGCGTAAAGGAACAGTGGTCCGTGGAGATGGTCTGAATTTCGCCACGGCGCAGGGCCATCCACAGGGCCTTCTGATCCTCTGCCTTGCGGATGGGGGGCGCACAGACGTAGCGGGCCGCCAGAGAGTAGTCGGGGTTATCATACACGCTGTCGTCCAGCAGCAGGTACTGGGGGCAGGTCTCGGCATAGACCTTCTGGCCACGCTTCCGGGCGGCCTCCACCTCCCGCAGGGCGGCGGCGTTGGTGAGGTGGACGATGACCACGGGGATATCCACCGCCTCAGCGATCCGCAGCAGGCGGCTCACGGCCTCCGCCTCCAGAAAGTCCGGACGGGTCCGGGGGTGGGAGGAGACACCCATTTCCCCGGCGGCCTTCTTTTCCTCGATGAGGGCGTCGATGACGCCGCTGTTTTCGCAGTGTACGCCGCAGATGCCGCCCTTCTCCTTCAGCTTTTTCAGGGCGTGGTACATGGCGTTGTCCCCGATCATCATGGCGGGATAGGTCATATACATCTTGAAGGAGGAGATTCCGGCGGCGTACATATCGTCGATCTCCGCCTCGATCTGCGGGTTCCAGTCGTCGATGGTCATGTGGAAGCCGTAGTCGCAGCAGGTGCGGCCGTCGGCCTTCCGGTGCCACAGCTCCAGCCCGTGGTGCAGGCTCTCCCCCTTGTTGGGGCAGGCGAAGTCCACCACGGTGGTGGTGCCGCCCCGCAGGGCCGCCCGGGAGCCGGTGGTGAAATTGTCGGCAGTGGTGGTATTGCACACGTCCAGATCAAAATGGGTGTGGGCGTCGATGAAGCCGGGCATCAGCAGCATCCCGGTGACGTCGATGATCTGGTCGGCCTTGCGGGTGATATTGCGGCCCACCTCCAGGATCTTTTCACCCTCCACCAGAATATCGGCACGGCGTGTCCCTCTGCCGGAGACAACGGTGCCGCCTCGAAACAGATACTTCATAGCTTGCACTCCCTTCCGAATTTGACACGAATTTACCATCGATGGACAAGGGCAAGCACGGTTTTGTCGGGCAAAAATGCGCCCATACTGCGTCAAGTCCCTTTGCCATACGGCAAGTATGCCCTGCGGGCCTTTCCTTGTCTGACCGGATTTTTGCTCCGACAAAACTGCAAGGCACCTGCCAGCGATGGATTTTCGGTGATTTTTGGCTTTTGAGATGCAGGCGGGCTGGCGCCCGCCAAGGCGAAAAGGACAAAAAGCGCCGGAAAGACACGCTGTCAGGCGTACTTGCCCTTGTTCATCGATGGTAACCTATATTATAACAGAAAAAAACCAAAAAGCCACACCATTTTTCAGGGTCGTCCGTACCGGTTACGGTGGAATGCACAAAAACGGCATGGGATTTTTGTATGGCTCGTACAGAGAGATTTTATCGTACTTTTACACAAAAAAACACAGAACGGACTTGTTTTCCTGTGCAAAATCATGTATGATAGAGACGTATTATGGGATGCCACGGGCGTTCCAAAAAATAAAGGAGGAAAGAACCATGCGGAAAGTATTAGCATTGCTCCTGTCCCTGGTGATGACACTGACTCTGTTGGTGCCGGCCACCTGGGCAGAAGAAAAGCCGGCGGCTGGGTATCAGCTGCCAGCTTCTCTGAAGGGCAAGACGGTCATTCTGCACACCAACGACGTACATGGCGCTATTGACAAATACGCCAAGGTTGCGGCACTGAAAAACGAGTGCTACGACCGGGGCGCCAGCGCTGTGGTGCTGCTGGATGCCGGTGACTTCAGCCAAGGCTCTACCTACGTCAGCCTCAGCAAGGGCGCTACCGCCGTGGAGCTGATGAATGCCGTGGGCTACGACGCCGTGACGCTGGGCAACCACGAGTTTGACTACGGCTTCCCCCAGCTGAAGGCGAACCTCAGCTACAGCGCCGCCGACTTCCTGGTGACCTGCGTCAATCTGGTGGACGACAAGGGTGATCCCATCTTCGCTCCCGGCGCTACCGCTCCCGTTACGGACGCTGACGACAACCCCCTCTTTAACCTCACCGTGATGGGTGTGGCCACTCCGGAGACTCAGACCAAGGCCAACCCCGCTCTGATGAAGGGCCTGACCTTCCTGTCCGGCCAGAAGCTGTATGACGCCGCCAACGCCGGGATCAAGGTCGCCCGTGAGGAGGGCAACGCCGATATCGTCATCGCTCTGACCCATCTGGGCGTGGATGCGTCCTCCGAGCCCAACCGCTCCATCGATTTCGTGAAGAACGTCCCCGATGTGGATATCGTCATCGACGGCCACTCCCACACCGTGATGACCGCCAACAAGGACAACGGCATGATCCAGTCTACCGGTACGGGTCTTGCGTATGTGGGCGCTTTCGTCATTGATAACGCCACCAAGAGCGTGGAGAGCAACGGTCTCATCGACCTGAGTACCTACACCAAGGAGGATGCCTCCGTCAAGGCCATCGCCGACAGGATCATCGGTGAGGTGGACGCCGAGTACGGCAAGGTGTTCGCCAAGACCGAGGTGGAGCTCAACGGCGCCAAGGAGCCCGGCAACCGCACCGAGGAGACCAACATGGGCGACCTTATTACCGACGCCATGATGTGGGCCGTTAAGACCCGGATGCCCAGCATCAACATGGAGAACGCTGTGGCCATCACCAACGGCGGCGGCATCCGTGCCGCCATCAAGGCCGGCGACATCACCAAGAAGGACGTGTTCACCGTTCTGCCCTTCGGCAATACGCTGACGGTGGTGAACGTCACCGGCGCCGAGCTGCTGGAGGCGTTGGAGGCTTCTACCTTCTGCACTCCCGTGTCCCTGGGCGGCTTCCCCCAGACCGCCGGCATGAAGCTGACGGTGGACTGCACCAAGGATTACGACAAGAACGACACCACCTATCCCGGCTCCACCTACTATGGTCCCAAGAGCATCAACCGTGTGACCATCGAGAGCATCAACGGCAAGCCCTTTGATAAGGATGCCACCTACTCCGTGATCACCAACAACTTCTGCGCCGCCGGCGGCGACACCTACTACGCCTTCGCCGCTGCCAGCAGCCAGATCGAGAGCGGTCTGTCGCTGGACACCGTGGTCATGGACTACATCACCGATGAGCTGGCGGCACCGTCACCAAGGCCCAGTATGGCGAGCCTCAGGGCCGCATGACCATCATCCCGCCGGAGAAGACGGATGACGGCAAGATCACCATCGGCGGTCTGGACGCCAACGTCTGGATGACCAAGTACGGCAACGTCTACACCGACTGCAAGGCCGAGGACTTCATGGGCAAGCTGGGCTTTGCCTGGGGCGATCTGGTGACGGTCAAGTTCCTGGATAAGACCCTGACCCTGCCGGTGGTGCCTACCTATTCCTATGTGGACTCCGGCAAGCCCGCCGTCATCGTGGAGAAGGACGCCGACGGTAAGCCTACCGGCTACGTCTCCATGGCCATCAACATGGGTAACTTCGCTGAGACCTATGAGCTGGCCAAGAAGCACACCAACGAGGATAAGACGTGGTACTGGACCGCTTGGGAGGGTGTGACCTATCCCGTGGAGGTCACCTTCAAGATGGCGGAGAAGGGCGGCTACATGGCCGAGTACATCATGCACGATCTGCAGCGCACCAATGACCGTGCCGATTATCCCGATCTGTCCGACGCCGAGTTCGGCAACTTCCGCAACATCGCCACCACCGGCATGGGCAAGGATGTGCTGTACCGTGGCTCCTCCCCCATCAACCCGGAGCTGGGCCGCAACACCTATGTGGATGCCGCTTTGAAGCAGGCGGGCGTGAACGTCATCATGAACCTCGCCAACAGCCCGGAGGAGGCCGAGGCTTATGAGGGCTTCGCTGATACCTACTACTCCGGCCAGAAGGTGATCTATCTGAATCTGGGCGTGGACTTCTCCGCTCCGGAGTTCCAGAAGGGTCTGGCCGAGGGCCTGCGGTTCTTCGCCGCCAACAAGGGTACCTACTATGTCCACTGCACCGAGGGCAAGGACCGTGCCGGCTTCGTCTCCGCTCTGCTGGAGTGCCTGATGGGCGCTACCTATGACGAGGTGGTGGCGGACTACATGGTCACCTACTACAACTACTACGGCGTGGAGCCCGGTACGGACAAGTACGAGGCCATTGCCAACAGCAACATCATCAAGACCCTCCAGAACGCCTTCGGCGTGGAGGATCTGTCCAAGGCCGACCTGCAGAAGGGCGCTAAGGACTACATGAAGGCCATTGGTCTTACCGACGCCGAGATCACCGATCTGATGGTGAATCTGGGCTATGTGGCCCCTGTGGAGCCTGCGACACCCTCCAAGCCCGCTACCGGTGACGCCGGGATCGTGGTGTATCTGGGTCTGGGCGTGATGGCTCTGGCCGGTGGGGTGCTGGTGGCTAAGAAGAAGGAGCAGTTCTAAGTTCTTTCCGCAGATTATATCCCCCTTTTAAAAAAGCGTTCCGGAGCCTTTGGCTCCGGAACGCTTTTTTGTACTCCTTCGTACCGTATAGAAGGGAACCGCCCGCAGGCGGCTCCCTTCTACTATGGCTACTTACGCAAACAGGTAGGCGTACCGGTCACGGACGGTGACGATGAGCTTTTCCAGCTCCGCAGGCAGGCCGTTGCTGCCGGAGAGGTCGTACTCCTTGGGCTCCCCGAAGGTACGCACCTTCACCCGGTCGCCGCCCAGGAACAGGACACCGGCGTTGTGAGAATCCGCCATATCCTCCGCCGTCTGGAAGAGGGTGAACTTATCGTGGCAGGGCTCGGAGTGGTAGGGGCAGAACTGGGTGCAGTTGCCGCACTCGTTGCACATTTTATCCACGTGCAGGATCTGGTGGCTGCCGTCGGCCATGGCAATGACCACGTTGGCCCGGTTGGGGCAGGAGTCGGCGCAGTTTTCGCAGACGGTGGAGCACTGGAGGCAGCGCTCACCCTCGCAGGCGGCGCAGCCGCTCATCCGCAGGATGCCCTTCTTGGTGATGGCGTCGGCCTTGGTGATGTAGGCCTGCTGGGGGATATCGTAGGTATGGGGAGCGCCGATGACTGCCTCGGCGAACTGTGCGGCGTCGGCAATGCCCTCCACCACCGTAGCGGGGCCACGGCGGGCGTCACCGGCGGCGTACACGCCCTCCACATTGGTCCGGAAGGCGGGACGGCCCTTGCCGTCCACCTCCACGCCGTCGGAGGTCAGGAGGTCGCTGTCCACCTGCTCGCCCACGGCGGAGATCACCAGATCGCAGGGGATGTCCACATATTCACCGGTGGCCACGGGGCTGCGGCGGCCGGAGGCATCCGCCTCGCCCAGCTTCATCTTCTCGCAGCGCAGCACGCCGTCCTTCTGCTCCACCGGGGCGCACAGCTCGGCAAAGGTCACGCCGTCCGCCAGCGCCAGCGCCAACTCATGCTCGTCGGCGGGCATATATTTTTTGGTGCGGCGATAGACGATGGTGACGTGCTGGGCGCCGCTGCGCTTGGCCAGACGGGCCGCATCCATGGCGGTATTGCCGGCGCCCACCACAGCCACATTGCCGCCCACGGAGATGTTCCCGGCCTTGACGCCCTTCATCCACTGGATGGCGCCGGCCACATCGCCGGGGATGCCCAGCTGGCCGGGCTTCCATGCGCCCACGGCATAGAGGATATGGGTGTAGCCCATGGCCTTCAGCTCCGCCACGGAGGGGGCGGGAGCGCCGCAGCGGACCTCCACGCCGTACTTCTCCATCAGGGCGATGTCCTTCTGGATGGCCTCGTTGGTGATGCGGAAGGCGGGGATCACGTGGCGGGGGACGCCGCCCAGGCACTGCTCCCGCTCGAAAATGGTGGTCTCGACACCGGCACGGCCCAGGAAATAGGCGGCGGCGATGCCGGTGGGGCCGCCGCCGATGATGGCGGCCTTCTTGCCGGAAACCTTAGCGGGCTTCTGGATGGAGGCCATCAGGGCCTCATAGCCACGCTCCGCCGCCACCAGCTTGGTATCCCGGATACGGACGGACTCGTCGTAGAAATTCCGGGAGCACTTGGTCTGGCACCGGTGGGCGCAGATGGTGCCGGTGAGGAAGGGCAGGGGGTTCTTCTCGGTGATGAGCTTCAGGGCCGGGCCGTACAGGCCCTTGCGGACCAGCTCCACATATTCGGGGATATCCTGCTCGATGGGACAGCCGCCCTTGCAGGGAGCCGTGAAGCAGTCCAGCCAAGGCACCTGCTTGTCGCTCTTGCGGCTGGGCAGGGGCTTGATGGGCTTGACGTGGTGGAAGTCCGTGTGGCTGGCGGTGGACAGGTCACAGATGGCCTGCGTGTCCGTGCCGGAGAAGGGGCGGTAGGGCAGAGCCTCCACCTTCTCCACCATTTGCAGCAGGCGGTTGTAGCCGCCGGGCTTGAGGATGGTGGTGGCCACGGTGATGGGCCAGATACCGGCGGCAAACAGCTTGTCGCAGTTGAAGTACTCGGCGCCGCCGGCGAAGGAGATCCGCATCCTGCCGCCGAACTGCCGGGAGATGCGGTGGCACATCTCGATGGTCAGGGGGAACAGGCTCCGGCCGGACATATACATCTCGTTGTTGGGCAGCTCACCACGGGTGGTGTCCACGGGGAAGGTGTTGGAGAGCTTCAGGCCGAACTCCAGCCCGCAGCTGTCCGCCAGCTTCTGGAGCCGCTGGAACATGGGAACGGCGTCTGCCCACTGGAGATCCTCGTTGAAGTGGTGCTGGTCAAAGACGATGTAGTCATAGCCCATGGCGTCCAGCGTCCGCCGGGCAGTCTCGTAGCCCAAAATGGTGGGGTTGCATTTGACGAAGGTGTGCAGGTGCTTTTCGGAGATGAGATAGCTGGCAATGCGCTCGATCTCATCGGGAGGACATCCGTGGAGGGTAGAGACGGTGACGCTGCCGGAGACACGGGGGGAGATGGCGTCGATGAAGTCGCTCTCCGCCGGGAACAGCTCCTTCAGAACCTCCTTGCACTCGCCGAAGATGGCGGTACGGCGGGCGTCCATCATGCCGTCGATGTAGGTGTTCACCTTCTCGCCCTTGATGCCCTCCAGATCGTAGCCTACGGACATATTGAACACGAAGCCGTCGGGATCGCCCAGATCGTAGACCTTGCTGAGAACCTTCAGGGCGCACCAGGCCTTGATGTACTCGTCCATGGCCTGCGGCACCGTCAGCTCCGTGGACCACTCCTGATTGTAGCCCTCGTCGTTGGCCAGAATGCAGGGGCGGGGGACGCAGGCGGCCAGATCGGCGCCGTCCATCTTCTGGACGGTCTTGACCTCGAAGAACCGTGCGCCGGCCACATAGGCGGCGATGATGTTCTGAGCCAGCTGGCTGTTGGGGCCGGCGGCGGGGCCGAAGGGAGTTTCGATGCGCTCACCGAAGATGGGCAGGCTCTTGCCGGAGGCACGATAGGCCTTGTGGATGCCGAAGATCTCGCCGCAGTCGGCGTATTCGGTGACCACCCAGTTCATAAGGGAGCGGAAGGGGATGGGATACATTTTTTCAGACATGGGGATTCCTCCTTATTGTGATATGGGGATGATGGGATATCAATACGTTCTGTGGTTCAGGTCACCCCACAGCTTTTTGGCGGCTTCCAGAATGTGGGCGTTCTCTGCCTCCTCGTCGATGCCCACCAGCACACGGTCCTGCATCAGCACCTTGCCGTTTGCGATGGTGGTCTGGCACTGGCGGCCGGTCATGCCGAAGATCATGTGGCCGTCGATGTTCTCGTCGGAGAAGGGGGTGAAGGGCTTATAGTCCATGACGATGATGTCCGCCGCCGCACCGGCCTTCAGCACACCCAGCGTGGCGGGGAAGTACTTCTCACCGATTTTGGCGTTGTTGCGGAACAGCATATCCGTCACCTCGCACCAGCCCACGTTGGGCAGGCAGTTCTGGCTCCGCTGGGAGCACAGGGCCACCTTGATGGACTCCAGCATATCGTTGGTATAGGCATCGGTACCCATGCCCAGCAGGATGCCCCGCTTGTGCAGCTGGATCACCGGGCAGATGCCGATGGCGTTGCCCATGTTGCTCTCCGGGTTATTCACCACCATGGTGTTGGTGTGCTGGATGATCTCCATCTCGGCGGTGTTGACGTGGATGCAATGGCCCAGAATGGTCTTGTCCCCCAGAATACCGTGGTCCTGCAGCCGCTGGATGGGGCGGCGGCCGTAGTTCTGCAGGGAGTCGTACACATCGTTCATGCCCTCGGACACATGGATGTGGTAGCCGGTGCGGCCGTTGTTGGCCTCCACCATCCGGTCGAAGGTCTTGTCACTGATGGTGAACAGGGCGTGGCCGCCGAACATGGCCGCCAGCATGGGGTCCTTGTTCTTCTCACACTCGGTGATAAAGTCGGCGTTCTCCTGAATGGCCTGCAGGCACTTCTCCTCGCCGTCCCGGTCGGAGACCTCATAGCACAGACAGGAGCGCAGGCCCAGGCGCTTGCTCTCCTCGGCAATGGTGTGGAGGGTGCCGGGGATCTCGCCATAGGAGGCGTGGTGGTCGAAGATGGTGGTGACGCCCTGCTTGATGGAGTCCATATACAGGGCCGTGGCGCTGGCCCGTGTGCCGTCCATCATCAGCTTGCGGTCGATGGCCCACCACGTGCCGTCCAGCACCTCATAGAAGTTGGTGGGGTTGTTGCCCACGATGGACAGACCTCTCGCCAGAGCGGAATAGATGTGGGTGTGGGCGTTGATGAGGGCCGGCATGATGACGCCGCCCCTGGCATCGATGCAGTGGGCGTCGGGGTACTTCCGGCGCAAGGCGCTCTCCTCACCTACCTCCACGATCTTGCTGCCCTCGTAGGCCACGGCGCCGTGCTCGTAATAGCCCTTGCCCTCCGTGTCACGGGTGATGAGTCTGCCGTTGATGACCAGATTCATGATGTTTCCTCCTTTTATAATGTTTCCGGGTAAGAAAAAATGTTCCAAATCCCCGGAGGGGATCTGAAACACTCAAGCAACCGCCGAGTGATAGTTGCAGCCCGTGTGCGAGACACTTCCTTACAGCTACCAATCTGAATTGTCACACTCATTCTACCCGAAAACGGCGCAAAATGCAACAGGAAATTCCATGGAAATGCCGAAAAATATCCGCAGGCATTCCATACCTGCGGATATTTCGGATAGAAAAGAGAAAATTGCTGAAAAAGCTTTCGGTTTCGCTGCGGGGTTTACTTGGTGCCGAAGATGCGGTCACCGGCGTCGCCCAGACCGGGGACGATGTAGCCGTTCTCGTTCAGGTGGTCGTCCAGCGCAGCGCAGTAGATGTCCACATCGGGGTGGCGCTCATAGATGAACCTCACGCCCTCCGGGGCCGCCACCAGGATCATCAGCTTGATGTTCTTGCAGCCCAGCTCCTTCATCTTGGTGATGGCCATGTCGGCGCTGCCGCCGGTGGCCAGCATGGGATCCACGATCAGCACGTCACGGCCGGCGATGTCCTTGGGGTACTTCAGGAAGTAGAAGTGGGGCTCCAGCGTCTCCTCATCCCGGTACATACCGATGTGGGCCACACGGGCGGAGGGGACCAGCGTCAGGATGCCGTCCTCAAAGCCCAGTCCGGCCCGCAGGATGGGGACGATGGCCAGCTTCTTGCCCGCCAGCACGGGAGCCTCGAAGGGGCAGATGGGGGTCTCGATGGTCCGGGTGGTCATGGGCAGGTCACGGGTGGCCTCGTAGGTCAGCAGCATGGCGATCTCGCCCACCAGTGCCCGGAAGTCCTTCACGCTGGTGTTCTTGTCACGCATCACCGACAGCTTGTGCTGCACCAGGGGATGGTCCACGATGTGCAGGGTGGGAAACTGATTGCTCATAGTCTTGTCCTCCGCATATAAAAATTTTCAAATCAATCCAAAGTGATCTTCAGGCCCTTGGCCAGCCGCTCCCGCTCTGCCTGACTCAGCCGCAGGTAGACCGGAACCAGATCACGGGCGGATACCGTTTCGCCACGGGCGGCCATCTCCTCCGCCGCCAACGCCACGCCCACGGCGTTCTGCATCACCAGCTGGGCCGGGGCCATGCGGCAGGGGATGCCCGCCTCGGAGAGAAAGCCGCTGCACAGAGCGGCGCCGTCCCCCACCACCAGCTTGGGCCGGGGGTCGCCTTGCAGCTCTTCCGCCAGCTGGGACAGGGCGATGGCCCGGTCGGGGGTCAGCCGGGTGAGCTGCCCGCCTTCGGCGGCGAATACGGCGTTATAGACCTGATTGCGCCGGGCGTCCATGGAACAGACGATGAGCCCGTCCATGTGCCTCAGGTTCTGGGCCATGGCCTCCAGCGTGGACACACCGCAGCAGGGCTTGTCCGCCGCCCAAGCCAGCCCCTTCAGGGCCGATACCCCGATCCGCAGGCCGGTGAAGCTCCCCGGCCCCGCCGCCACCGCCAGCAGGTCCATGTCCGCCAGTGACTGCTCGCTCTCCCGCAGCATGGCATCCACCAGCGGCATCAGGGTGCGGCTGTGGGTGAGTCCGGTGTTCTGATAGGTATAGGCCCGCACCACGCCGCCGTCGGTCACGGCAGCGGATACGCTTTTGGCAGAGGTCTCCAGAGCCAGTATCTTCAAAATCCCGTCACCCCCGTTATGGTGATGTGCCGTCCGTTGTCCTCGCCCTCCAGCCGGCGGAGGTCCACCCACACGGTGTCCTCCGGCAGGGCCTCGGCCACGTTCTCACTCCACTCCACGGCGCACACGCCGCCACGGTCCAGATAATCCTCCCACCCGATATCAAAGAGGGCGTCGGCATCCGGCAGGCGGTACATATCGAAGTGGAACAGGGGGATGCGCCCCTGATACTCGTTGACGATGGTGAAGGTGGGGCTGGTGACACGGTCCCGGCAATCCAGCCCACGGGCCAAACCACGGGTGAAGGCGGTCTTGCCCATGCCCAGCCCGCCCCGGTAGGCGACGACCGTGCCGGGGGTCAGGGCGCAGCCCAGCCGGCAGCCCAGCGCCTCCGTCTCGGCGGCGCTGTGGGTGAGATGCTCCATGTCCATCGCCTCCTGTCCTGAAATCGATTCATTATAGCACACATCCCCCCGGTTGAAAAGGGCAAACTTGCCCAAGGGTAGGGGGAATGTAGGCTTTACCTTTTTACGCTCCTGTGCTATACTGATACATGATGTGCAACCATACGAAGGGAGGGCGGCCCATGAACCTGTGTGACCGCAATGAGATACAGGAGCTGCTGCAGCGTCACGGCTTCCGTTTTTCCAAATCCATGGGGCAGAACTTCCTCATTGAAAGCTGGGTGCCGGAGGATATCGCCGCCGCCAGCGGCGCCGA
>JABLTP010015270.1_pt1 | contig 35285 bp, 28 predicted proteins | sample 7160111 | NCBI WGS metagenome assembly JABLTP01 (sample SAMN14651227, study PRJNA627086) | human gut metagenome | isolation source: feces | host: Homo sapiens
CATCTATGTTATATGATAAGCATACATACTTAGAAGTTGCAGATAAGACAGGTGCTTCCACGGCAACCATCAGCCGAGTGAATCGTTCACTGAATTATGGGAGTGATGGCTATGATATGGTATTTAAACGAATGAAGAAATAGGCAGATGCCTATTTCTTCTTTTTTGCTTTTTTATCTTTTTTTTCTGATTGTACAGGCTGGTATAATTGGTCGATCATTTTCTCAATCATCTGTTTTCGCAAATAGATATCATAACCGAGCAAAGTAATAAAAGCAAATTGCTGAAGTTTTTCTTTCTCATTAGAATCTTCAAAATCAGAGAAGGTATTAGCTGCTTTATTAAAAGCTTCGGTGATAGATTTTTTGATCGAACTGTTATGATTATGTTCCAGATGGAAAATTTCATCATAAATCTGATAAAAAGAAGGTTTCATATCACTGTCTTCAAAATGTTCATTCAAAGGATCCAAAAGGTTCTTGATATCAGAAATTGATAAAAAGTTCTTCAAATAATAAATATAAATCAAAAGAATCATATGATTTCTTGAGTATTTCTTCTTATTAGAAGGTGGAAGAAGATGATTCTTTGTATAGTTATTGATCATGGTTTTTGTAAAGATCTTATCTTCTTCAAAACGTTTTGTATTCTTTAATTGTTCTTCCAAAAAAGTGGTGACCTGATCCATATACAATTCGATGTTTGGAAGGTCTTCTGGAAGCACATAATCAAGTTTCATCCATTCTTCGAGTTGTTTTTCAAATTCCATAATGATTTCTCCTTATCTTATGACTATATTATACGGTTATTTAAACCAGATGACAAGAGAAAATGCATAGTCCATCGGACTGGACTCGCTTCGCTCGATAAGGTATAATATCTCTTACAGTTTTAAGGAAAGGAATTTATTTATGGGAATTTATGATACATTGAATGAACAGCAGCAGGAAGCCGTATTTTGTACGGAGGGACCGCTTTTGCTTCTTGCTGGTGCGGGGTCTGGGAAGACTCGTGTTTTGACGCATAGAATTGCTTATCTGATGGATCAGGGCGTGAATCCTTATCATATCATGGCGATTACGTTTACAAATAAAGCAGCGAAGGAAATGAGGGAGAGGGTGGATGACCTAGTTGGATATGGAGCGGAACATATCTGGGTCAGTACTTTTCATTCTACTTGTGTAAGAATATTAAGACGTCATATCGATAAGCTTGGTTATGGAAATAGCTTTACGATTTACGATGCAGACGATCAGAAATCTCTGATCAAACAGATCTGTAAGCAGTATAAGATCGATACAAAGATGATGCCGGAAAGAAAGATCATTAATGAGATTTCTTCTGCCAAAGATGAATTTATGACACCTTCTGAGTATGAGACAAGACATCAGTATGATTTTAAGAAGAAAAAGATTGCACAGATTTATAAAGAATATCAAAGACAGTTAAAAGCAAACAATGCACTGGATTTTGATGATCTGATCTTTAAGACCGTGGAACTATTCCAGTTCCATCCAGAAGTGCTTGATTATTATCAGGAGAGATTCCGTTATATTATGGTTGATGAGTATCAGGATACAAATACGATTCAGTTTCAGTTAGTCAGTATGCTTGCAAGAAAATATCACAATCTCTGTGTTGTAGGTGATGATGATCAGTCCATTTACAAATTCAGAGGTGCCAATGTAAAGAATATCTTAAATTTTGAAAATGTATTTCCAGAAGCAGTAACAATAAAACTGGAGCAAAATTATCGTTCAACAAAGAATATCTTAAATGCGGCTAATGAAGTGATCAAACATAATAAAGGAAGAAAAGCAAAGAAGCTTTGGACAGAAAATGAAGAGGGGGATTTGATCGAATTTCATCAGTATGGAACAGAATATGAAGAAGCACGACAGATCATTGACAAAATAGAAGCTTTATCAAATGAAGGTTATGATTATAAAAATATGGCGATTCTTTACCGCACAAACGCACAGTCTCGTGTATTTGAAGAAAGTTTTATGATCAAGAATATTCCATATCGTATTGTTGGTGGTACAAACTTCTATCAGAGAAAAGAAGTCAAAGATATTTTAAGTTACTTAAAAGTAGTTGATAATGGCCTGGATGATCTGGCAGTGCGAAGAATCATCAATGTTCCAAGACGAGGAATTGGAGCGGCAACGATTGAAAAGATCAATGTCTATGCTGTAGAACATAATATCAGTTTCTTAGATGCATGTTTTTCGGCAGACCATATTGAAACTCTTGGAAATGCAAAGAAGAAGATTAATGGGTTTGCAGATTTGATCCGGGATTTCCGCCGCAAGATGGAAGAAGGCTCTCTGGAAGAGTTATTTAAATATATCACAGAAGAAACGGGCTATATTGCAGATTTGAAGGCGGAAGAAACAGAAGAAGCAGAAGGTAGAATTGAAAATATCAACGAACTTTTAAATAAAGTGGTAACGTATGAACAAGAGGCAGAAGAAGCAAGTTTATCAGAATTATTAGAAGAAATTGCATTAGTTGCAGATATTGATAATCTGGAAGACTCTGATAACAGAGTTGTTTTAATGACACTACATAGTGCAAAAGGTCTGGAATTTCCATATGTATTTATTTGTGGAATGGAAGATGGAATCTTCCCAAGTTATATGACAGTCATGTCTGAAAATGACGATGACATGGAAGAAGAACGACGTTTATGTTATGTAGGAATCACGAGAGCAAAGAAGAAACTTTATTTGAGTGCGGCAAAACGCAGAATGATGCAGGGAAGAACGCAGTTTAATAAGGTTTCAAGATTTATTGATGAGATTCCTAAACAGTTATTACAGTTAGATAAAGGAATCAATCTAAAAGAAAAACGTCCAGATAAAGCATTATTTTCAGCAAATCGTGGACATAAATTTAGAAAACCATATCAGGCAAAATCATTTACTTCGACCAAAATGGATACTTTATCTTATAGTGTCGGAGATATGGTAAAACATATAAAATTTGGAAAAGGGAAAGTGCTGGAAATCGTACCAGGAGGACGTGATTATGAGGTAACTGTCGACTTTGAGAAAGTTGGCGTGAAAAAAATGTTCGCTTCCTTTGCAAAGTTAAAAAAAGTCGAATAAAATGAATGAAAAAGTTAGTAAAATATAGTCAGAAGTGATATAATAAAGAAAACACACAAGAAAGGAAGGAAACGGCATGGAAAAATTAAGCGATCTTTTAGAAATGGCAAAAGTTTCAGACATCATTACAAAGAAAGAAAAAGAAGATAACAAAATCGTCTGGGTATTAGCAATTATCGGAGCTATTGCAGCAGTTGCAGGAATCGCATTTGCGGTATACAAATACCTGGCACCAGATTATATGGATGATTTTGATGAAGACTTTGATGATGATTTTGATGATGATTTCTTCGATGATGAAGATGATACGGATGTGAAAGAAGAAGATATCGAGGAAGTAGAGTAAGATTTCCTTTCTAAAGGCGAATATCTGATCACAGATAAGAACTGAAATTTTTGAAGAACACCTAATTTTTGGGTGTTCTTTTTTTGATACAATTTGTGATAAAGATGATACAAAATGTAAAACAGGTTAGAAATATAACATCAAAAAGTAAAAAAATATAGGACGAAAAACCGCATAAACAGGAGGCTTGCGAGAAAATATAAAGAAAAAATAAAAAAACTTGAAAAAAGTTGTTGACATTTATGAAGTGATTCTATATAATAAATCTTGCTGTTGAGGAAATAACAAAACAGACAAGCACTTACGGGGTGTGGCTCAGCTTGGCTAGAGCGCTTGATTTGGGATCAAGAGGTCGCAGGTTCGAATCCTGTCACCCCGACTGTAAGCGGGTGTAGTTCAATGGTAGAACTCCAGCCTTCCAAGCTGATCACGTGGGTTCGATTCCCATCACCCGCTTTTATGAGTCTGTAGCTCAGTTGGATAGAGCAACGGCCTTCTAAGCCGTGGGTCGGGGGTTCGAATCCCTTCAGGCTCGTTTTTCTATGTTTAAACATATTATTATATATAGAAGCAATACATTACGGTGGGTATAGCGCAGCTGGTTAGCGCGCCAGATTGTGGCTCTGGAGGCCGTGGGTTCGAATCCCATTACCCACCCTGTTATTTTGCTTATTTTACAAGATAATCACATAAGGGTGTGTAGCTCAGGTGGTAGAGCACTTGACTTTTAATCAAGTTGTCCGGGGTTCGAATCCCCGCACGCTCACTTGCTAGAAGAGATATGATTTTAAAGAAATTTAGGATTATGTCTCTTTTTTTGATATATATATTAAAAAAACGAATAACTAGATTAAATAGTATCTCCCACAAATTAAACACTCCGTTATAGCCAAAAACTATATCAAACTAAAAGAAATACATATTTTACAAACTCCTAACGCACTGTTATACTAAACTCAATCAGTTGAAACAATAACACACAAATAAAAATAACAGAAAGATTATGAGGTGAAAAATATGAGAAAAGGAAAATTAAAAAAAGCCTTAGCATTGGCATTAACAGGAGCAGTTATCATCGGAGCATTCGCAGGATGCGGAGCAAAGAAAGACAGCAGTAGTGATACAAAGAAAGAAGAAACAAAGAAGATCGTCATCGGAGCAAGTCCATCTCCACATGCTGACATCTTAAAAGTAGCAAAGAAAGAATTAAAAAAAGAAGGATACGAATTAGAGATCAAAGAATACTCTGATTATGTACAGCCAAATACAGCACTCGAATCTGGAGATTTAGATGCAAACTATTTCCAGCATAAACCATATTTAGATGATTTCAATAAAAAGAAGAAGACACATTTAGTTTCTGCTGGAATGATTCATTATGAACCATTTGGAATCTTTCCAGGAAAAACAAAGACTTTGAAAGATTTAAAGAAGGGTGCAACAGTTGCAGTTCCTAATGATACAACGAACGAAGCAAGAGCATTATTATTATTACAGGATCAAGGACTGATCAAATTAAAAGATGGTGCCGGATTAACAGCAACAAAGAAAGATATCGTAGAGAATAAAAAAGACTTGGCGATCAAAGAAATCGAAGCAGCTCAGATTCCAAGATCTTTAAAAGATGTTGATATCGCAGTTGTAAATGGAAATTATGCATTACAGGCAGGATTAAAGGTAAATAAAGATGCTTTAGCAACAGAAGATGCTGATTCTGTTGGAGCAAAAACATATGGAAATATCGTGGCTGTTAAAAAAGGAAATGAAAAATTAGCAGCAACAAAAGCTCTGATCAAAGCATTAAAGAGCGATACAGTGAAAAAATATATCAACGACAAATATGATGGAGCCGTTGTACCTCTGTTCTAAGAACAGGAGAAGATGAAAAACTATAAGTAATTTATGGAAGAAGCAAGAAATTATTGAAAAAATCAACTGAAATTGTTATGATGAAGCTATTGTCTGTCAGAAAACTGATGGATAATAGCTTATCTGATTCTTGGAGAACTATATAAGATCTGAGAATTATAGTAAGATAATGAAAGAAAGATAGAAAGGATAAAGTCATGATTGAATTAAAAAATATAGATGTAACCTTCAAAAATGGCAGTCATGAATTCAAAGCGGTTGATAATGTAAGATTAAAGATCAACAAAGGAGAGATCTTTGGAATCGTAGGACCCAGTGGTGCAGGAAAGAGTACTCTGGTACGTGTGATCAATCTGTTACAAAGACCAACTAATGGGGAAGTGATCATTGAAGGATCAGACATTACAAAATTTAATCGAAAACAATTAAGAAAAACCAGATTAAATATTGGAATGATCTTCCAGCATTTTAATCTGATCAGCGGATCAACAATTGCTGAAAATATAGCATTTTCATTATATGCAAACGATTATCCAAAAAATAAGATCAAAGACAGAGTTAAAGAACTCTTAGAGATCGTACATCTTCCAGAGAAAGCGGATGCATATCCAGCAAACTTAAGTGGTGGGCAGAAACAAAGAGTTGCGATCGCAAGAGCTTTAGCAAATAATCCAGATATTCTGTTATGTGATGAAGCAACATCAGCCTTAGATATTGAGAATACAGAAGAGATTGTGGAATTATTAAAAGAGATCAATGAAAAAACACATATTACGATCGTATTTATCACGCATGAGATGGATGTGGCAAAGAAATTATTTGACCGTATCGCATTTATGGAAGACGGACAGTTAAAAGAAGTGACAGATATTTATTCTGCATTTGCAGATCCAAAGTCAGATATCGCAAAGAGTCTGGTACAGAGAGTTTTAAATGTAGAAGTACCAGAAGGATTAACAGCCAAACCAAATGAAGAAATTGTTCGTTTAAGCTATACAGGAGATGATTCTTACGATCCTGTGATCAGTGTTGCCTCTAAGAACTACGATATCACGATGGATATTATCAATGGTAAAGTTGATTATATCAGAAATAAACCATTTGGTATGCTGATCGTAATCTTACGCGGGGAAGATGAAGAACGTAAGAAAGCATTAGAATACATCAGCAAGAATGTATACAAATTAGAGAGGCTAGGAGGAAGATAGTATGAATCAAACAATGGAAATCATTCAGTCAGAATTTGCCCAGGCATCCTTTGAGACCTTTGAGATGGTATTGATCTCCATGATCGCAGCAGCAATCTTTGGAACAATTTTAGGACTGGTCTTACATTTAGCATCAAATCCGATTTTTTATAAAAACAAGGTTGTTAACGGAATTGCGGGAACGATCATCAATGTGATCCGTTCATTGCCATTTATTATTTTGATCATCGTATTACAGCCATTAGCAAGATTGGTTGTAGGAACAAGCATTGGACCAATTGCAGCATCTGTGTCACTGGCAATTGCAGCGATCGCATTTTATGCAAGACTGGTAGAAGGTGCTTTCAGTGAAGTTGATAAAGGTGTGATCGAAGCAGCGGTTGCAACAGGAGCTGGTATGCCGCTGATCATCCGCAAAGTTTTATTTGTAGAAGCAACACCTGCGCTGGTACGTGCATTAACTGTTACATTTGTAAGTGTTATTGGATATTCTGCAATGGCAGGAGCTGTCGGTGGTGGTGGAATCGGTAATCTTGCCATCATGTATGGTTATAACCGTTATGAGACAGGGGTGCTGATCATTACCGTTGTTGCATTGGTTGTCATTGTTCAGGTAGGACAGTGGATCGGGGATAAGATTGCACTGAAACTTACAAGAAAATAAGGGTAGCTAAAATAAAAATAAGAAATTTTCGTATCAAAATAAATATTTTCTTTTCTTCTGGACAGAATATAAGTATCAAGATGTTAAGAAGAAAAGGAGATACAATATGAAAAAGACGATGAAGCTTGCAAGTTTTATTTTTGCATTGACTTTGGCAGTGTCTGTAGTTTTGACTGGATGTGGGAATGGAAGAAAGGATTCTACAACAAAAGGTACAACAGAGAATAACAATGCATCCAATACGACAGAAGATAATTTGGTAGATGATGCAGAGGATGCCGTTGATGATGTGGCAGACGGAGTCGGTGATGCCGTTGAAGATGTAGCAAATGGATTTGATAATTATGATGATGCACACGATTATTTACTAAATCGCCTTCAGACAGATGATAAGGATGGAAAATATGAAGTACGCAACGAGACAAGAGATGAGCAGGAATATAAAGATGGAGCCAGTGGATATCATTTTGAGATTTATGATGCAAATGATGATTCTGGGAAGAAATACGGAGATTTTTATGTAGATAAAGACAATGGAAAGATCTACAAACGAAATACAAAAACAGAGAAATTAGAAGAATACAAGAAATAAAGAAAAAGGCACAGGGAGATTTAATCCTGTGTCTTTTTTGTTGTATAAAAAACGTAAGAAAAATTTAAGAAAAAAATGATAGACAGATTTAATACTTTTGTTGTTTAATATTCAAAGAGGGATTCAGCTGCAAATGCAGCGCTTTGTACAATAAGGATAAAAGGAGTAAGTTATGAAAGCTATGAAACTACTTTATCGCATATCAAATGGTATGGTATATGCGATTTCTTTTGTGATACTCGCAATTCTCACAATCAAGAATCTAATATTTTTCACTTATGTTATGAATATTAAGGAACATATCAGCATCCGCAATACAAATGTATGGATGACAGCAGTTTTTATGATCGGGCTGGTTCTTTTGTTTTACCTGTTATTTAAATTTTCGGAAAGAATCGATGAGAAAAAATTGTTTTTATTTTTTTCTGTGATATATCTTGTGGCAGGAATTTATATGATCATAAATATAAATTCTGTATTAAGATATGATGCATTGTCTGTTCATAAAACATCCATTGCGATTCATCATGGAAAATTTACAACAATGGATATGGGGCATTATATGTACAGATACCCACATCAGATTGGATTTCTGATCTATGAATATATATTGGGATTTATAAGTTATGATGCAAAGCTATTATTTGGAATGAATCTTGCAGCAATTTTTGGAATTAATTTTTTCATATATAAGATTACAAAAGAAATATTTAATGACCAGCATAAGGTTAATTTGACAGCAATTACTTTAAGTTTTTTATTTCTGCCACAGTTTTTCTTCCTGACATTTGCATATGGATTGATTCCGGGATTTTTTCTTCTGACAGTTGGAGTTTTTTATCTATTTGCCGCAGTCAGGACAAAGAAATGGAAAGATATGATCCTAAGCAGTATTTTTCTTATGCTAGCAGTACTTATGAAGAAGAATTTTATTATTGCACTGGCAGCGTGTCTTTGTTATCTTTTTTTACATTATTTAAAAGAACATGATAAAAATATCTTAAAGATGATGGTATTATTTGTCATAGTATTTGTTGCAGGTAAGATGATCATGACGGTTGGATTTGAAGTAGCGACTGGGAAAAAGATAAATAAAGGAGTCCCAAGTATCTTGTGGGTCGCGATGGGAACAGATCCTGATAATCATGTTCGTTCTGGAGGATGGTATAATAAAAAATTTATCGATGTATATGTAAGCAATAATTACGACAGAGAAAAAGCAGCGAAGCAAGGAGAAAAGATGGTATCTGGATATATTAAACAGTATAAAAGACATCCTAAGAAGGCTTGTGAATTTTTTAGCAAAAAGCTTACAACAACATGGACAGATCCGTTATATGAATCTATTTTTTCGGGGCCTAAGGCAGCGGCAGGGCAGTATGTGAAAACAAAACAGCTGCATCACCTGTTCAATGAAGAAAAACATGATACATATCTTTATACGGGAATGAAAGCATATATAATTTTACTTTTGGCAGCGGTGTGGATCTTTGTGATAAAGTATTTAAAAGAATATGATAAGGCAGCATTTGGACTGATCTTTTTGATCGGTGGATTCTTGTTCCATTTGTTCTGGGAGACAAAGGGGCAGTATGTATATCCATATATTTTTATGCAGATACCGACAGCTGCTTATGCAGTCACACGTTTTTATGAGAAGATTTCGGCAAAGGCTAAATAAGAAATTAAAATATATGAATACAAACTCAGAGTATGAAAGCGGTACAGGAAATTATTCCTGTGCCGTTTTTAATGCATTTTTAACTGCCTGTTTTAATAATGTATTTGTATACTGGCTCTGGCCATCAAATTTAATTTCATCGATACTGTTTACTTTTGGAAGCTGTTTGTTGATTTCATTTAAAGATGGTTCGACCAGAGGATACATGGTTTTTATGGATTTATTTAAATGCTTCAGGGAAACATGCTTTGCTTTTCCGTTCTTCACTGTAACTTGAAGTTCTAATTCATTTTCGCCAAGTTTTAATGGAGAGGTATAGACTCCTTGTGCGTAACCGGAAGTTTCTTTTGATTTTTTTGATGATTTATGTGATGGTATAAACATAAAGACCAGAAGCAGGATCAAAAGGATTCCAAGCAAAATAAAAATTCCGGTGTAAATAAGATCCCGTTCTTTAAATACGACGATTTTCGTTTTTGATGACATAGTTATCCTCCTAAAAGATTCTATCTCTAATTTATGCATAAGCAGCTGTGTTTAGAACATCTTTACGGAAAATAAAGGATAGGATATAATAAAATGATATAAAATGGAGGAAAAGATATGGCATTACAGTTTATATTAGGATCGTCAAGATCTGGGAAGACAGATTTTATTTATGAGCAGATGATCAAAGATTCCATGGAACATGAAGATGAGGAGTTTTTCTTCCTTGTACCTGACCAGTCAACACTCAATGCACAAAGACAGCTTGTACAAAGACATCCACGCCATGGAACATTTAATATTGATGTGGTGGGATTTTTTAGATTGACTTATCGTATATTTGAAGAATTGTCCTATATTCCAAAAGATCTGCTGGAAGATGAAGGAAAATCCATGGTAATAAGAAAGGTCATGGAACAACACAAAGACGAGTTAAAGGTTTTTTCATCTAGTATGAAGAAACAGGGATTTATTGATGAATTGAAATCATTTTTTGCAGAAGTATATCAGTATGATGTTTCAATGGAAGATTTAAAGAAGACGATGGATATAATGAAAGAAGAAGGTCTGCGTTCAAAGATGGATGACATACTTCTTGTGATGGAGAAATTTGAAGATTATATCAAGGAACGCTATTTGATCTCGGAACAGCTTTTAGATGTGCTGGCACAAAAGATGGATCGATCACAAAAGCTTAAGGATGCGACGTTTTATCTAGATGGATTTACAGGATTTACACCGATACAGAGAAAGGTTATTGAGAAACTTTTAAGGATAGGAAAAAATGTCTATGTAGGACTTACTTTAGATGGGCGTTATGTAAGAAGCAGATACCATGAATATGAATTGTTTGCCATGTCAAAGAAGGAAAAATATGAATTGATCAAGCTTGCACAGGAGGCAGGAACGCCTGTTATGCCAGATATCATATGCTGGCCGGATGGAAGAGATTCTAAGGAATTAAGACATTTAGAGCAAAATATCGAACGATATCCATATGAAACATACGACGAGGTACCAAATGACATAAAAATCCGTTGTTTTATGAATCCAAGGCAGGAAAGCAGGGCGGTGGCAAATGAGATCGAACGTTTTGTAAGAGAAGAAGGATATCGCTACAAAGATATTGTTGTACTGACCGCGGATCTTGACAGTTACCAGAATGAACTGGAAAAGAGTTTTGATGATCTGCATATTCCATATTTTGTGGATGTGAACCGCAAGTTATTAAATAATCCTTGTATTGAGACACTTCTTTCTGTCTTGAAGATGATTCAGAAAGATTTTTCCTATGATATGGTATTTCGATATTTAAAATCGGGATTTTCAAATTTTACGATGGAAGAAGCAGATTTTCTGGAAAATTACGTGCTGGCATGCGGAATTCGTGGTTTTGCAAGATGGAACAGACCGTTTGCTTCAAAACTTTTTTCTGATGAAGAGACACAGAGAGCGGAAGAATTAAGAATTCGTTTTATGGAAGAAGTGAAAGATCTAAAGATTGGATTAAAGCGCAGGGGAAGTACCGTAAAACGCAAGCTTATTTATTTGTATGAATTTCTGGAAATGCTTGATGTCGAAGGAAAGATGGCAAAGAAACAAGAGATGTTTGAAGAAGAAGGAAATCTGATTCAGGCAGCAACTTATGCGAAAGTATATGATCAGGTCATTGATCTGTTAGAACAGATGGCAGAAATTTTAGGGGAGGAAAAGCTTTCTTATGATGATTTCTTAAGTGTTCTTGAAAGTGGATTGGAAGAAATGCAGATTGGAGTGATTCCGCCAAGTCTTGATCAGATTGTGATCGGGGATATGAAACGAACAAGGACAGAGGAAGTAAAGATCCTATTTTTCTTAGGTGTCAATGAAGGTGTGATTCCAGCTGCAAATGATGGCGGAGGAGTAGTCAGTGACTATCAAAGAGAGATTCTTCAAAGTTACGGGATCGGTCTTGCACCGGGAGCAAAAGAGTCTGCATATATGGAACAGTTTTATTTATATCTTACAGTGTCAAAACCAACTGACCGCTTGTATGTATCGTATCGCATGATGGAAGCAGCAGGAAATAACAATCGCCCATCTTATTTTATCGAAAGAATCTTAAGAATTTTTCCAAAATTAAAAATTTCAATGGAAGAAGAAGAACAAAAGACTGGGTACACAAAAGAAGAAGCATTAGATCAGATGATCCTTTGTCTACAAGATCTTGATCTTACGGAGAATGAGGATTCGGATAAAATGAAATGGATGCAGACATTATATTATGCACTGAAGGACTTGAAACCGGTTACAGATTATGTGGATGCAAGATTTTATACGAATCAGGCACTTCCGCTTAGCAAAGAATTGATCCATGATCTTTATGGAGATACGATTTCTGGAAGTGTAACAAGAATGGAGAAATTTGCTGGATGTGCATTTTCACATTTTATGCAATATGGACTTAGACTTCGTAAACGACTGGTACATGAAATTCTGCCGACGGATATGGGAAAAGTCTTTCATAAGACAATGGAGCTGGTCGGAAAACGCAGCGACTGGAAGTTCGCAGATGATGAGTCAAGAGATGAATTTGTAGATGCTATGGTAGAACTGGCAGTTACAGATGTTCAGAAAGAATTGTTTGAAAGTAGTCATAGGAATGAATATGTCTTGGAACGTATGAAACGAATCTCTAAAAGAGCTGTGTGGGCAATGGAACAGCATATTAAGAGAGGAGATTTTACACCAGAAGAGTACGAAATTGCGTTTGGTGAGGAAAATCATCTGGATTCTATGACGTTTGCATTAGAGGACGGAGAGAAAATGATTTTTTCCGGTGTGGTTGACCGCATGGACAGCGTGGAAGATGAAGAAAATAAATATTTAAAGATCATTGATTATAAATCAGGAAAGCAGAAGTTTGATTTTGCAAAGATTTTTCATGGACTACAGATGCAGTTGATCATTTATATGAATGCTATGATGGAATTGTATGAGAAGAAAAGTGGTAAGAGAGTCTATCCGGCTGGGATGTTTTATTTCCATATGGATGATCCGGTTGTCAATGTGGAGCATGAGAGGGAAGCGAACGACAAGATTTTGAAAGATCTTAAGATGAGTGGTGTTGTCAATGAAGATTTTCAGTTGATCGATCATATGGAACATACGGGACCAGAAGGATATCTGACATTACCGGTCAGAGCAACAAAGTCAGGATATGATAAGCGATCTTCTATTTTAAATACAACGCAGTTGTTAAATCTTGGGAAATATGTAGAGAAGAAGATGACGGATCTTGGAAATTCATTGATGCATGGTGATATTTCCATTAAACCATATGAATATGAAGGAAGAAAACCATGCGAGTATTGTGAATTTAAAAATATCTGTGCTTATGAAGAAGGTGTTGATCAGGTGGAGAAGATCAAGAAAATATCACTAGAGGAGGGAAAACATGCCTTGGACGAAACAACAGCAGAAAGTCATTGATCAAAGAGATGCCGACATTTTAGTATCTGCTGCAGCAGGTTCCGGAAAGACGGCAGTCTTGGTAGAACGTATCATACAAAAGATCACAGATGACAAGCATCCGATCGATGTAGATCATCTGCTAGTCGTTACATTTACAAAAGCGGCAGCAGGAGAGATGAAAGAAAGGATCATGGCAGCACTTGATGAGAAAGTAAGAGAGTTTCCGGGGAATCAGCATTTTGTGAAACAGCTTTCTCTGATCCATAAAGCACAGATTACAACGATCCATAGTTTTTGTATGAATTTAATCCGTGATTATTTTTATGTGCTTGGCATTGATCCAAGCACAGCACCGGGGGATGAAGGAAGATTATCAGCAATCCGTCAGGAAGTGTTGGATGACTTGTTAGAAGAGGCTTATGAGAAGAAAGAAGAAGATTTTATTAATCTTATTGAATCTTATTCTCCGGGTAAAAATGATAATATCATCAGCGAATATATCTTAAAATTATATCAAAATGCACGAAGTCATAGAGAGCCTTTTAAATGGCTTGATCAGGCAGAAGAAAACATATCTGTTGAGACATTAGAACAATTTGAACAGGCACCATTTATGAAGATCATTTTGAGGGATGCAAGGATTTCAATTGATGGTGCGTTAAACCTGATAAAAGAAGCTTTAGAATTGTCACTTTCATCGGGAGGACCATATTTTTATGAGAAAACATTCCGAAAAGATCTGGAAATCGTAACAAAGATCAGTGAGGCACAGACATTTTCAAAGTTGTGTGAAGTTCTTGTAAAGATTGAAAAGCCAAGACTTTCCGGGCGTAAGAAGAAAACAGATGAGATCGATGAAATGCTGCAGGAACAGTGTAAATTGTTAAGAGCACAGGCGTATGGTCTGCTCGATGATTTAAAGGCTGCATATTTTTATGAGAATGAGTCAGAGATTTTTCATGAATTAAAGAGGATCAAAAGTCCGATCAGGGGCCTAATACATCTGACAAGAGAATTTATGATGCGTTATGATGAGAAAAAGAAGAACGAAAATATCATGGACTTTGATGATATGGAACATTTTGCATTGGATCTTTTGATCGATCATTATGATGAGCAAGGTAATCCGGTACCAAGCAAGATCGCAAAAGAAAAATCAGACGGATACGAAGAGATTTATATTGATGAGTATCAGGACAGTAACTATATTCAGGATGCGATCTTACGAAGTGTTTCAAAAGAAGCAGAGGGTGGACATAACATGTTTATGGTAGGAGATGTCAAACAGAGTATTTACAGTTTCCGCCTGGCAAGGCCGGAGTTGTTCCTTGAGAAATATCATGGATATCAGCAAAAGGGAGAAGAATATCAATTGATCGAACTGCGAAACAACTTTCGAAGCCGCAGTGAAGTTCTTACCTTTGTTAATGATGTATTTTACCAGATCATGCATGAAGATCTTGGAAACATTGAATATACGAAAAATGTTGCTCTTGTTCCAACGATGGAGTTTGAACAAGGATGTGATGCCCAAACAGAGATCTTACTTTTAGAATCAAAGGAAGTAAAGAATTCAGAGGAAGATGCCGTTGTTTTGGAAGCAAGAATGATCGCATCAAGGATTCACGAGATGGTAAATGGAGAAAAACCGATGATGGTTACAGGAAAAGATGAAGAAGGCAATACCATTTTAAGGAAAGCAAGATATAGTGATATAGTGATCTTGCTTCGATCTATGAAAGGGAATGCTGAAGTGATTCAGAAAGAATTGATGGATGCAGGCATTCCTGCATTTGCGAATAGCCAGAAAGGATATTTTGATACTGTGGAGATCCGGACACTGCTAAGTCTGCTTTCTGTCGTTGATAATATTTATCTGGACATTGATCTTGCAGCGGTCTTAAGATCGCCAATGATCGGAATGTCAGAGGAAGAACTTGGACGATTGAAAGTTGATGGTGGGAAAAATTCACTTTATGAATGTCTTTGTGAAACAAAAGAGAGCATAAAAGGTTCTAAGAAAGCATTACAACTTCTTGAACTTTTAAGGGATGCCAAAACATATCTGTCATTAACACAGCTGATCTGGCTCGCACTAGAAAAGACCGGATATTATTATTATGCAGGTGCAATGCCACAGGGAAAGAAGCGACAGGGAAATATTTTGATGCTTATTGAACAGGCAAAAACGTTTGAAAGCAGTCAGATCAAAGGATTATTCCATTTTGTGCGATTTATGGAACAGTGCAAGGAGTATGATATGGATTATGGTGAGGCAAATACCATGAGTGAGGATCAGGATCTTGTGCGTATTTCAAGTATTCATAAGAGTAAGGGATTGGAATATCCAATCGTATTTGTCTCAAAGATTCATCAGAAATTTAATTTAAGAGATGCAAATGGAAGTATGATCTTCCATGGAGATTATTTTATCGGGGCAGATCATATTGACCCAATTCGAAGGACAAAAAAGAAAACGATCTTAAAAAATCTGATCAGAAACCAGATGAATCAGGAATCTTTAGGGGAAGAATTAAGAGTCCTTTATGTTGCGATGACAAGAACAAAGGAAAAACTGATCCTTACAGGAATAAAGACAGATGATATTATGTGGCATGACCAAGAAGATGTCACAGCGATTAATCTTTTGAATGGAAGATGCTATTTTGACTGGATCAAGAAAGCACTTCCAAAGGTTCCTAAAGAAGACTACAGATTGAAGATATATACACTTGAAGATCTTTTGTGGCAGCAGGAAGGAAATGAACTTCTGCATGAGATGAACCGACAGATTTTTTATGAACGTCTGAAGGATCAGATCCCAAAAGATAAAGTAAAAGAAATGAAAGACAAATTTGATTATCATTATCGCAATGAGACAGAGACAAAAGGACGTTTAAAATATTCTGTATCTGAGATCAAACGTATGAGTCAGGCAGCGGATAAGCAAGAACGGATGTATACATCCGTTCATCAGGAAAAGGAAAAAAGGGTTCCTGCATTTATCAAGAAGAATGAAAAGATTTCAGCGACATCTAAAGGTACTGTGATTCATAAGGTGCTTGAACTACTCAATTTTTCCAAAGATCACACGATGAAAAGTTTAAATGAAGATATCAAAGAATGGATCGATCAGGGAAAATTAAAAAAAGAATATGATAAAGTGATCTATCGAAAAGAAATTCTTGCACTTACAAACTCACAGCTTGGAAAACGTATGAAAATAGCAGATCAGAAAAAAAGATTGTATAAAGAACGTCAATTTGTAACAGGAATACCATTTTCAGATATGAACCAAGAGGCAAAAACAGACGACTTTGTTGTTGTTCAGGGTATCATTGATGCGTATTTTGAGGAAACAGACGGGATTGTGCTGGTAGATTACAAGACAGACAGAGTTAACGAAGGAGAAGAACATATTCTGATCAATCGATACCATGCGCAGATGGAATCTTATAAACAGGCATTAGAGAAGATCACAGGGAAAAATGTAAAAGAAATCTATATTTATTCTGTGACATTACAAAAAACGATCACAGTTCATGTATGAAATTTCTGATTTGTCATACGCTAAGAATAAATGACAAATCAGAAAGGAAGAAACATGATGCCAAAGGAAAAAGATTTTATTGAAAAGACATTGGAAGAAATGAATGAAATAGAGCGGTTAAAATATGAGACTGCCGTAGAACTTGGTTTGTTTGACAAGCTAAAGAAAAGTGGATGGAAGTCATTGTCAGCAAGTGAGACAGGGAGACTTGGCGGGGTCATGAACCGTAAGATAAGACAAAGAAACCAGAAAGAGAAATGAAACTAAGATACGAAGGGAAGTTAAAATGAGCAAGTCATGTTTTATAGCAGTAACAAACAGAAGTTTATGTAAACGGCCATTTTTTGATGTGATGGAAGATCTCTCAAAAAAAGACATTAAAACAATTGTTTTAAGAGAGAAAGATTTAAAAGAAGAAGACTATTATGAGATTGCAAAGAAATGCCAGGAGATTTGTGAAAATCACAGTGCTTCGCTTACAATTCATAATTTTGTCAATGTTGCAAGAAAACTTGGAATCAAAAAGATTCATCTTCCATATCCTGTATTCTTAAAAGAGGCAGGAAATTTGACGGATTTTGAATCCGTCAGTACATCAATCCATAAACCAGAGGAAGCATTGAAAGCACAGGAGCTTGGGGCAGATTTTGTGTTCGCGGGACATGTGTTTGCTACAGATTGCAAGAAAGGTTTGCCACCAAGAGGACTTGATTTTTTAAGAGATGTTGTAGGAGCAGTTGATATTCCGGTTTATGGAATTGGAGGGATCAATGAAAAAAATATCGAGCAGATCATGGAATGCGGGGCAGCAGGTGGCTGTATGATGTCTGGATTTATGAAATAGTTTTGTGTTAGGATTTTGTTCAGTATCGAACAAAAAATTGAAATTGGAATTTATTTATGCTAAGATGAAGAGAAGTAGCTTTTGAAGAAGGTAAGGACATAAGATGAAGATAACAAAGTATTTGACAAAACCAATTTCAAAAATTCTCAAATTTTTATTACGCAGACTGGTGTTTGTTACAGTTGCGATTATTTTACAGCTTATCTGGATGACCTATTTGTTTATTGTGATCGGAGAATATTCCAAAATAATTGAATGGATTTTCCGTATTTTCAGCATTTTTGTGGTGATCTATATTGCAAATAAAGATGATAATCCGGCATATAAACTTGCATGGACGATACCAATTTTGCTTTTTCCGATCTTCGGAGGATTTTTATATCTTGTCCTTGGAGATAAACAGCCAGCGAAGAAACTACGTTTGAAACTGGAGAAATCTATTCATGATACGGAATTTTTGCTAGGGCAGGATTATGGAGTTATGGAACATCTGGAACAGGAAGATTATCAGGTGGCAGGCCAGGCAAAATATATTGATCAGTATGGTGGGTATCCAATTTATGAGAATTCGGATGCAAAGTATTATCCGTCTGGGGAAGAGATGTTCGATGAATTGATTGAAGACCTTAAGAAGGCAGAACATTATATTTTTATGGAATTTTTTATTGTTTCCAAAGGCTATATGTGGGATACGATCTTAGAAGTTTTAAAAGAACGTGTCAATGATGGGGTTGAAGTACGTTTTATGTATGATGACGTAGGATGTGTGGACCTTCTTCCTTACAAATATTATAAAGAACTTGAACGTTTCGGAATCATGGCTATGGCATTTAATCCGATCAAGCCATTTGTATCAACAGCATGGAATAACAGAGACCACCGAAAAGTTGTTGTGATCGATGGACACACAGCCTATACAGGAGGCCTTAATTTAGCAGATGAATATATTAATAAGATCGAGCGATTTGGATATTGGAAAGATGCAGGACTTAAGGTAACCGGAGATGCAGTCTGGAATTTTACGGTCATGTTTTTACAGGTATGGAATGCAATTCGTAAGACAGATGAAGGCTATGGTGCATTTTTGCCACATAAGCATTATGAAGAAGCATTTCAGGGAAAAGGATTTATTCAGCCATATGCAGATAATCCATTAGATCATGAGATCGTTGGAGAGAATGTGTATTTAAATATCATCAATACAGCGAACAAATATGTTTATATCTATACGCCATATCTGATCATTGATAATGAGATGATCACAGCACTTTGTCTGGCAGCGAAACGAGGAGTAGATATAAAGATCGTGACTCCTGGAATTCCAGACAAGAAAATGGTATTCTGGTTAACACAGTCTTATTACAGACAATTAGTAGAGGCAGGAATTCATATCTATGAATATACGCCTGGATTTATTCATGCAAAATGTTTTGCAAGTGATGATAAAGTGGCAACCGTTGGAACGATCAATATGGACTATCGAAGTTTATATCTGCATTTTGAGAATGGCGTCTTTATGTATAACAACGATGCAGTGATGCAGGTAAAACATGATATGGAGAAAACATTTGAGATCAGCCAGAGGATCACAAAGGAGATGTGTCAGGGAAGTTTAAAAAAGACATTGGCACAAAGTGTGTTGAGATTACTGGCCCCATTATTATAAGAGGATGAGATGGAAAGTTACAAAGATTTTGCAAGGGTGTATGATGAATTTATGGATCAGACACCATATGATGAATGGCTTTTAAACATTTTAAATGTTTTTAAAGAATATAAGATAAAAAAAGCTGCACAAGTATTAGATCTTGGGTGCGGAACAGGAAAAATGTCACGAAGACTTGCCAGAGAAGGATATCAGGTAACAGCTGTTGATAACTCTATGGATATGCTGGAGATCGCAGCGAGTGAAGAAGAAGATCATATTTTGTATGTATTACAGGATATGGTATCTTTAGAACTTCCACAACAGGTTGATGCAGCAGTAAGTATTTGTGACTGTATGAATTACATTCTTGAGGAAGATGATCTAAAAGAAGCATTTAGAAGGGTTAAGAGATTTTTAAAAGAAGATGGTGTGTTTATATTTGATATGAACAGTCATTACAAATACAAAGAAATTCTTGCATGCAATACATTTGCGGAAGACCGTGAAGATGCAAGTTTTATCTGGGATAATTTCTATGATGAAGAAGATAGGATCAATGAATATCAGCTGAGTCTGTTTATTCAGAATGAGGAAGGTACATATAATAAGTACGAAGAATTACATTTGCAAAAGGCTTATGAGGAAGGGGAGATTACGAGACTTCTTCATGAAGCAGGATTTTCAACTATTCGAGTTCTGGATGCAGAAACGATGGGTGAGGTAAAAGAAGATACACAACGATTATATTTTATTGCAAACTGAAAGGGAAAAAGATGAACGATTATATTATCAGAGGAACAGCAGCAAATGATCAGGTACGTTTCTTTGCTGCATACACAAAAGATGTCGTAGAAACAGCAAGACAGAAACACAATACAAGTCCGGTAGCGACAGCAGCACTTGGAAGATTATTAACAGCAGGAGCCATGATGGGAAGTATGTGCAAGAATGATAGTGATGTGATCACATTACAGATTCAGTGCAGTGGACCGATCGGCGGCTTGACGGTTACCGCAGATTCCAAGGCAAATGTGAAGGGATATGTCAATAATCCAGATGTCATGCTTCCACCAAGCAAAGAAGGTAAATTAGATGTTGGAAAGGCTTTAGATCTTGGTGTTTTAACAGTTATTAAAGATATCGGTTTAAAAGAGCCATATTCTGGACAGACACATTTAGTATCTGGAGAGATTGCAGAAGATTTAACTTATTATTTTGCAGCAAGTGAGCAGATCCCGACATCTGTAGCATTAGGGGTTTTAATGAACAAAGATAACACAGTTCGTCAGGCAGGTGGATTTATCATTCAGATGATGCCGTACGCCGAAGAAGAGACGATCAGTAAGCTAGAGAAGAAGATCGCAGAATTTAAGTCTGTGACTTATGCCTTAGAACATGAGCATACACCAGAGAAGATGATGGAAGATCTCTTAGGTGATATGGATATGAAGATTTATGAGAAAGTTCCAACACAGTTTCATTGTAACTGTTCCAAAGAAAGAGTAGAAAAAGCAGTGATTTCTGTTGGAAAGGATGAGATTCAGAGTATGATCGATGATGGAGAGCCGATTGAAGTAAACTGTCATTTCTGCAATACACATTATCATTACAGCGTTGACGACTTAAAGAGAATGTTAGAAGAGGCAACACATTAATTGTCGCAAGGGAATCGCAGAGATTCAGAAGGAGAGGATGATGTCAATGAAGAAGATTTTAGTGGCTTTAATGAGCATGACATTGTTGTTTACAACGATACCAGTATCTGCTGCAGAAGATGATGGGATTCAGATAACATGCAATAAACTTACAGATCAGGATGAGCCATATACATCAACGGATGAGGATGGAAATGAGATCACAGTATATACGTTGTCAGCGTTGGCAAGATATTACGATCAGACACTTTATCTGCCGAATCCAAGATGTTTTACATTGACAACAGAGACGGGAGATTTAAGTCATATCACGGCAGAGATGGATACATCCACAGATAACGGACTTGGAAAGAAAGACATCAAACTGACGATTAAGAGTAGGGCAAAGAATAAAGCAGAGATTGAAGCTAATTTTTCAAGCAAGACAGTTAAAACTGGACTTAATTTCAATGCAAGGATACTGGTTAAAGGTGCAGATGGAACGATTCTTAAAAAGATTCCGCTTGCGTACAGCACACCAGCTCTTACAGATGAACATGATGCACCAAGATTTCATACATTGAGTCCATGGTCTGGAACGTCAAAATACAACTATGATCTGGAAGACTATTATAAGGTATCAGGAACCGTTGATGTTTACGCAAAGAATCCAAAGGTTTCTTACACATATAAGGCGCTCGGTACATATGGTCTTAAAAATTTCCTTTTGAATATGGACAATGACAAGACAAAAACCAATAATAGTTTCACATTTACAAATGGAAAGATCACGATTGGTGCAAAAAATGGCAATCCGGGACAGAAAAATACGGTCACTTTAGTATGCAAGTCCTCTTATCTTAAGTCATTAAAAACACAACTGGCAAAAGCTTATTGTCAGAAGAAGATTTCAACGGCAGACGTGATCTTTGATGATCTTTCCGTAGAATATCGAAATGTCAATGGAAAGACTTATGAAAATGGGATTGGAGATAACGGACAGGGATGTGTGATCGGCGGTGCGATGGACCCAATTTATCTGGGATTTCATGCGACAGTGAAACCGGCCGGAAAAGTAAAGATAACATCTTACAAAAAGACAAAAACAACCATCAAATTAAGATGGAAAAAGCTTTCAACACCGGTCAGCGGCTATATGATCTATCGTTCCACAAGAAAATCATCTGGTTATAAGAAGATCAAGACGGTATCATCCAAAACAAGTTCTTATACAAATAAGAGATTGAAAAGAGGAAAAACATATTATTATAAGATTCGTCCATATCGTACAGTGAAATACAGCTATAAGACCTCGAAGAAAAAGACAAAGACATTGTCAAGAAAAGCATATGGAAGTTATGGATATGTAAAGAAAATCAAAACAAAAAGATAAAGTATAAAATAAAACAGACAGTTGGTCATCAATACTCAGCTGTCTGTTTTATTTTGCACTTAAATTATATTACTCTTCGTCTTCTGTAGATGGAGTTTCCCCTGCTTCATCTTCTTCGTCTGCACTATCATTGCTTTCTGTGATATTGATGGAAACATAGTCTCGGTCATCCTTTGTTGGCTCGTGGAAGATTTCTTCTTCGTCGAAAGAGTCATCATCAAAAGAATCTTCATCGAAATCATCATCAATATCATCTCCTGATACTTCTTTGACTTTATCGATAATAGCTTTGATCTGATCACGGGCAACGTATGCGATACCAGCGACTGTAGCCAGTGCAGTTGCTAATTTAAAAAGGTCTTTGAATGTTTTCTTCATAACGAAAAAACTCCTTTCTTTTTTCTATTATTTTATACTGAATCAAAGAAAAAAGCAATCCAGGATTGACAAAATAAAATTTCGTGATAATATGATATTGTAAAATAAAATTTTGCAAACAAGGAGGAAAGCAAGATGAAACGTTTGTGTGCAAAAGCAGCCCTTGAACTGGTGCCAGATCATGGTACGATCGGACTTGGAGGTGGGGAGACGATCAGCTATCTTTGTGAATATATCAAAGAAGCAGGAAAAGCTATAGAAGCTATAACACCATCTGATCAGACAAAGAAAGTATGCAAACAGCTTGGAATTACAGTAATAGATATTAATGAGGCCCAAGATGTGACTATAGCATTTGATGGATGTGATGAAGTAGATCAAAACCTGAATGCATATAAAAGTGGTGGTGGGATTCATACAAAAGAGAAGATTATTGCAAAGATGGCACAAGAGTATGTATTACTTGTGGATGAGACAAAGGTTGTAGAGAAACTCGACTGTAAAGTACCGATTGTTCTTGAAATTGTGCCAGAGGCAGCAAGTTATGTTACAAAGGAAGCAAAAAAACTTGGAGCAAAAGTAAAAGAGAGAAATGAAAAATTGCTGGAACTGTATTTTGAAGGAATCAGTGATCTTAAGAAACTAGATCAAGACTTAAAACAGATCACAGGAGTTATTGAGATATCGCTATTTTATCAGATAGCAGCTAAGGTAGTTGTAGCAGGAACAGATGGTATCAAGATCATCGAGAGCTAAAAGGAGAAGAAAGATGAGTACATGGGGAATTTTAGGTTGCGGAACAATTGCAAATGAGATGGCAGAAACGTTTATAAAGATGGGGCATGAAATCTACGGAGTCAGCAATCGAACTTTGAAAAAAGCAGAAAAATTTGCAGAGACTTATGGAGTAAAACATGTCTTTAAGACATATGAAGAAATGCTTGCTGATGAGAAGATTGATATCATTTATATCGCAACACCACACAGCAGACATTATGAAAATATGATGCAAGCAGTCAAAGCAGGAAAGCATGTCTTATGTGAAAAAGCAATTACTGTCAATGCAGCACAGCTAGAAGAAGTATTAAAACTTGCTGAAAAAAAGCACGTTGTTGTAAGAGAAGCGATGACGATCTCTCATATGCCATTATATAAGAAACTAAAAGAACGAATCAAAGAAGGAGCCATTGGAAAGACAAAGATGGTTCAGGTTAATTTTGGAAGTAATAAAGGATATGATTCTACAAATAGATTTTTTGCATTAGAAGCAGCAGGAGGAGCGTTATTAGATATTGGGGTTTATGCGACATCATTTGCAAGAACATTTTTGAGTGAAATACCAAATACGATCCTTACAACAGTTGAATATCTAGAGACAGGTGCTGATGAACAATCAGGAATCATTATGAAGAATACAAAAGGTGAGATGGTAGTTATGTGTCTGACACTTCGTGCCAAACAGCCAAAACGAGGAGTTGTGACAGGAGATAAAGGATATATTGAAGTATATGAATATCCAAGAGCATGTAAGGCAACGATCACAAATACAGAAACTGGAGAAGTAGAAATAGTTGAAGCAGGAAAGACAGAAGATGCATTGAAATATGAAGTAGAAGCAATGGAAGCTGCAGTCGGTGGAGAATATAGTGATGATAATCCAGAGATCACAAGAGATACTATGAAGATTTTAACAAGTGTTAAAACGCAGTGGGGAATGAAATATCCGTTTGAGTAAAGAATAGATAAAACTAAGGATTTGACTAGACGGAGCTTTTCTTATCGGTTATACTTAATAAGTATGAAAACGGAGAGGAGCGATAAGATGATCCAGATTTATAAGAATTATGAAGGTAAAAAAGAATTAGAAGAATTAGATCATATTGAACTGGAATCATGGGTAATGGTCACAGATCCGACAATGGAAGAGTTGACGAGTATATCGGTTGATTATAAGATCGATATGGATGACCTGAAAGCGGCACTGGATACAGAAGAACGCTCCCGATTAGAGAATGAAGATGACTATACGATGATTCTTGTGAATATTCCTGTTGTGGAAGAAGAAAATGGGAAAAAATGGTACGAGACGATTCCATTGGGAATTTTTATTACCAGGAAGATCGTATTTACGGTATGTCTAAAGCAGACAAATATTTTAAAGCAGTTTGTAGATGGTCTTGTATCGAATTTTTATACCTATATGAAGACAAGATTTGTCTATCAGATACTGTATAACAATGCAGCACTGTTTTTGTACTATCTACGTGTGATCGATCAGAGAGCAAATCAGGTAGAAGATCTTCTGCATGAGACATATCAGAATCAAGATTTAATTCAGCTTTATGATCTGGAAAAATGTCTTGTGTATTTTACAACCGCATTGAAATCAAATGAAGTGGTATTAGAGAAATTAAGGAAACATATTGGCTTAAGACATTATGAAGAAGATCAGGAACTGTTAGAGGATGTTATCATTGAGAATAAGCAGGCGATGGAGATGACGGATATCTATCATAATATCTTAAGAAGTACAATGTCACTGTTTGGATCGATCATTGATAATAACCTGAATCAGGTCATGAAATTCCTTGCAGCGATCACGATCATACTAGAATTGCCAACGATGATCTCCGGACTTTATGGAATGAATGTCAACGTGGCAGGAATGCCATTTGCGACGAAGACTTATGGATTTGCTGCAATTTCTATATTTTCAGTTATTGTATGCCTGATCGCTGTATATATCCTGAAAAAGAAGAATATTTTATAATGGATTATGAAGAATCACGCAAGGTGGTTCTTCATTTGCTTTAGTGCATTTTTTTCAAGACGGCTGACTTGTGCTTGTGAGATAGAAATTTCATCTGCAACTTCTGTTTGAGTTTTGCCCTCGAAGAAACGCATTTTTATAATATCATATTCGCGGTCTGGAAGATGGTTCATAGCTTCTTTCAATGCAATGGATTCTACCCAGACAGCTTCCTTGTTTTTTTTGTCTTTTACCTGATCCATCAGATAAAGCGTATCGCCGCCATCCTGATACACTGGTTCATGAAGAGAAAGAGGGGTTGCGATGGCATCGAGGGCAAACAAGACATCTTCTTTTTTCATATCAATTTCTTTTGCGATGGCATCAATTGTTGGTTCATGATTTAATTTCTTTGTAAGAGATTCCCTTGTGCTGATCGCTTTATAAGCAGTGTCACGAAGGGAACGGCTGACACGCAGACTATGATTGTCTCTTAAGTAACGTTTTACCTCTCCGATGATCATTGGAACGGCATAAGTAGAAAATTTCACATTCAGATTACGGTCAAAATTATCAATAGCTTTCATAAGCCCGATACAGCCAACTTGAAAGAGATCATCTGCATTTTCCCCGCTGGAAGAAAATCTTTGGATAATACTTAAAACAAGACGTAGATTTCCTTTGATATATTGTTCTCTGGCGTTGTTATCACCCTGCTCGATCTTTTCAAATAAAGCTTCTTTTTCTTCGTTGGAAAGTAAAGGAAGAGAAGAAGTATTAACACCGCAGATTTCCACTTTATTTCGTGCCATAATAAGTTCCTCCATTAGTGATTCGTTTAATAAAATGATGTACGGAATCAGCAGATTTTATACGTTGAAAAAAATGGAAGAGAAAATTGACTTATGATTTTGCCGGTGCTATCATGAGGATAAATACAATCAAAGGAGAGTAAAGATGAAGAAGATATTAGCTTCAATCATGATGGGAAGTCTTATATTTTGCTTAAGTGCATGCAATATGCCATGGCAGAAGAAAGATACGCAAAAAGAAGTGAAACGAGAAGTTATACAAGCAGACAAAGTACAGGGAACCATGAAAGATATGACATTGAAAGTTGGTGTGTCAAATGATATGGCTCCATTTTCATATTACGATAAAGAGCAAAAGAAGATTGTAGGATTTGATATAGATCTGTTAGATAAGATCAGCGATTATCTTGGCTTTGAATATAAGCTTTATCCGCTTAGTATGAAGCAGATTGAACAGAAGATAAAGAATAAGGAAATCAATCTTGCAATCGCAGGAATTTCAATTACAGATGAAAGACAGAGAGATTATTCGTTTACAGATATATATTATGAGACATATCTTCAGATCGTAGTCAATAAGAATGCGGACATTACAGACCGGAAGGATGTAAAAAATATGACGATCGGCGTTGTTGAGGGAACTTCCAGTGAAGAATATGCGAAAGAATATCTCGCAGAGGATGGCAATAAGATCAAGGTATATAAGACGGCAGAAGAAGTGTTTGAAAATCTTGAGGCAGACAAGATTGAAGCGACGATCTATGATGCATCAGGAATTCAGTCATATATGAATACACATAAAGACACAACGAATCTTGAGGTGTTAGATGAACAGCTTAATTCTGAAGAAAGTAATTATGGTATTATGTTTGCGAAAGGATATAAGTATCTGGATCAATTTAATGTAGCACTGCAGGTTCTGAATAATGATGGAAGTTATCAGAAGATAAAAGAGCAGTGGATCAAGACAAAAGAATAGGAGAATAGAAAAGACGGACCAATGAAGATCATGTCCGTCTTTTCTTTTATACAAATAAAATTTGGAGTTTAAAGTAATAAGGTTTTAAGCCATGAAACTTCATCTTCTTCAAGATGAGGAGCAAGGTTGTCATATACTAATTGCTGATAATCACGAAGAAGTTGATTCTCTTTATCGTTGAATAATGAAAGGTCAACGCCATCTAAATCGATTGGCACAAGAGTCAGAGGTTCAAAATGAAGGAAAGCTCCATATTCGTTTTGCTGCCATTTCCTGCAAAGAAGCATGTTTTCTGTACGAATACCATATTTGCCAGGAACATAGACACCAGGTTCGTCGGTGATGACCATTCCAGGTTGCAATACGGCATCAAGATTTTCTGGGTTTGATCTCCAGCGGAAAGCATTTGGCCCTTCGTGAACCCCTAGAAAATATCCAACACCATGGCCGGTTCCGCAACGATAATCAACACCTTCTTCCCAGAGAGGTTCCCTTGCAAGAATATCAAGATTGCTGCCACGGCATCCTGAAAGAAATTTAGCATCAGCAAGCGTGAGCATAGATTTTAATACTAATGTAAAATATTTTCGCTCTTCATCAGAAATCGGACCGAGGATAAAGGTTCGTGTAACGTCAGTTGTACCGCCATAATATTGACCGCCAGAGTCGATAAGCAGCATTCCTTCAGCAGTTACAGCAATATCAGATTCTTCCGTAGACTGATAATGCATCATAGCAGCATGATCTTTGTATGCACAAATAGTTTCAAAACTTAATCCGACATAATCAGGCTGTTTTTTGCGTTCTGCTTCCAGATGGTCAGAAATTGATCGTTCTGTCATAGGAATCTTTCCGACATTTTTTTTCAGCCAGTACATAAATTTTGTCATGGCAACTCCGTCATTGATGTGACATTCCTTTAAATGCTCCATCTGCGTTTCATTTTTGACAGCTTTCATAAGTTCGGTAGGATTTTTATCTTCTATGATCTTACATTTAAATAAAAGATTATAATGAAAATAGTTAGTAAGATCTGGATCTAACAAAACATTTGTGTGCTGGTCTTTTAAGAAAGAGTCGATCTCACTGTAATCGCGGACCAGAATTCCATGTTCTTTAAAACGATTGAAAGCAGCAGCGGAAATGCAGTCTTTTCTTAAAAATAGAAAACATTTATCCATTGTGATCCATGCGTAACTATAAAATAAAGGAGTACAGGCAATATCTTCACCGCGCAGATTAAATAACCATGCTATATCAGGAAGTGAGGAAAGAAAAAAGGCATCGGCTCCTGCTGCAGATATTTTCTTTCGCACACGTTCAAGCTTTGAATCAGTATGTTCTCCGCTGTATTTGATATCGTGGCGGTAAACCACAGTTTTTGTCATTGCAGGACGATTATCTTCTGCCCATAGATGCTCTACAAAATGTAGATCAAAACGAAAATCAAAGCCACATTTTTTGGAAAGTTTCGCAATTTTCTTTCCGTAGGAAGCAGAGATCATAAGCCCGTTTGTTCCAAGAACATCATTTGGGTGAAGATTTTGCTCCAGAAACTGAAGAGTTGTAGGGACACCGTAAACACCTTGTTTCATTAAAGTGATATCAGAAGAAATCTGTTGTTCGGCTTGCGTAAAATAACGTCCGTCGGTCCAAAGCCATCCTTCATTGGAACCTGCAAGAAAAGTGCCGGCAGAACCAGTAAAACCTGAAATATATTGTCTACATTTAAAATGATCATCCACATATTCAGATTGATGAGGATCTTCACTCGGAACGAGATAATATGTAACGTTTTGAGTTCTCATTATATCACGAAGTTTCATAAAATTTGTATTCATGATCAATACCTCCATTTGTCATATTTAATGCACTGTAAAAATTATCAGTAGTGCATGTTTATATTAATTATAGTAGATTGATAAAAATTCGTAAAGAAAAATGAAATGGGGAGTGAGCATTATTTCACTCAAAAAAGTTGAAAAGAACAAATGAGATAATGTATAATCACTTTGAACAAATATAAAAGTATAAAGGAGAAAACTATGAAGAATATGCTAGTTGCCCAGTCAGGAGGACCATCTGCAGCAATTAATGCTACGATCACAGGTGTGATCGACGCAGGAATTGCAAGTGATCAGGTGGGACATGTTTATGGAGCACGGAATGGAATCAAAGGTGTACTGAATGAAAACTTTGTAAATTTAGATGAGGTGTGTGACACAAAAGAAAAAAGAGATCTGCTTTCTGTAACACCAGCAGCAGCGTTGGGATCATGCCGCTGGAAACTAAAAGATCCGAAAGAAAATGCGGAAGAATTCGAGGAGATCATTCGCATTTTAAGAAAGAATAATATAGGATATTTTGTCTATACAGGTGGAAATGATTCGATGGATACTGTATATAAGTTATCCATTTATTGCAAAGAAAATAACATAGATGATATTAAAGTTATGGGAGCACCAAAGACGATTGATAATGACCTTGGAGAGACAGATCATTGTCCTGGATTCGGTTCTGCTGCTAAATTTATTGCAACAGCATTTACAGAAATTGCATGTGACTGCTTTGTATACGATGTACCATCTGTAACGATCGTAGAAGTCATGGGGAGAAATGCCGGATGGCTGACGGCATCTTCAGCACTTGCAAGAACAGAAGAAAGACGAGTTCCACAACTCATTTATCTGTGCGAGAAAGTATTTGATGAAGAAAAATTCATCGAAGACGTTAACAAAGCACTTGAGAAAGAGAATAATATTATTGTGGCAGTCAGTGAAGGCGTGAAAGATGCCACAGGACATTATGTTGGTGAGGAAACAAAATCTGGGAAAGAAGATGCGTTTGGACATAAATATCTATCTGGAATCGGAAAATATCTAGAAGGTTTAGTAGGTAATAGGATCGGATGCAAAGTAAGATCTGTAGAATTAAATATTCTTCAAAGATGTGCTGGATATATGTTAAGCGAAACAGATATCATTGAATCAAGAAATCTTGGAGCATTTGCAGCGGTTAGTGCGATCCGTGGGGAAAGCGGAAAAATGTCTGCATTAAAGAGAATTTGTGATGATCCATATCAGGTAGAAATTGAATTAGCAGATTTGTCTAAGATCGCAAACTTTGAGAAAAAAGTACCGATGGAATGGATCAATGAAGAAGGCAATGACATTAAAGATGATTTGCTTACATATTTAAAACCACTAATTCAGGGAGAAGTGCAAATACCATATGAGAATGGAGTGCCAAGGCATTTTATTTTATAGTTAGATATATAAATAAGATCCGAGATACTGTTTGTTGTGCAGCATCTCGGATCTTTGTTATCTGATTTCATAAGGAATATGAGATTGTTTCTTGCTTTTAGTTGATTGGGATATAAAATAATGATTGATCTCGGCTCCGATAAAAAGCATCATCATACAAAAATACAACCAGAACAAAGTCAGTAAGATACTTGTAAGTCCTCCGTACATGGTACTGAAAAAAGAGAAATTATCAAAATACATTGAGAAGAAGAAGGATAATACTAACCATGCAGCAGAACTAAACAATGCTCCAGGAAGAATTTCCTTTGTCTTAAAGTTTTCACTTGGCAGAAAACGATACATAATGATGAAAACAATCATAAATGTAAAGAATGCAAGTAAAAATCGGATAGCTGCGAAAAAAACATGTTTGTTTTCAAGCACAGGTTCCAATCGATATAATTGAAGCAATAAAGAATTACCAAACAGTAAAAGGATTAATCCAAATAATACGGCAATGGCTAAAAGTCCGATATAGATGCTTGAAATAAATCGTAAAACAAAATAATTTCTTTTCTCAGGAATCTCATGAATGGTATTAAGTCCTGTCATCATAGACAAGATTCCTTTCGATGCAGACCATAATAAAGTAAGGATTGTGATCGACATATAAGTTGTTGTAAGTTTTCCGTTTAAAGATCTTATGATCGGTACGAGCATTCCACTGTATTTGGGTGGCAGATAAGTAAGAACCAGTTCTATCATATCATTTGGTGTGATCGGAAAATACTTTGTAAGACTTAGTACTACGATCATAAACGGAAAAAATGAAAGAATCGTAAAGAAAGCGGCCTGTGCAGAGAACGCAGTTACGTGATCTCGCTGTGCTTTATCTATGATCGATCCAATCATGGAAATTAATTTTAACATAATTTAATACCTCGTAATTGATACCTCATAATATCATAATTCAAGCGATTGTACAAGGTTTGGATTCTATAGATCTGAGATTTGGATTTTAAGAAATATCATAAATATGCAAAAAGACATATTGCATAGAGAATAAATATGTGGTATAGTTCCTATCAGAGTAAAAAAGAAATTATAATTATTTAAAAAGAATAAACAAATTATAAAAAAATTCTTAAATTATTCTATTGACAAAGTAAAAAGACCTTGTTAAAATATAAATATAAGTTAACAAGAGATTATGAGGAGGATTGTTACTGGTAGTGCAGGCTAAACCAACTTATTGAATTTCACAGTAGGGAAAGTGGAAGTATATAAGTACGGTTTATTTTTTTGTGAAATGTGCAGCTGGTAAGACTAAAGTCTTTCCGTTGGAGAGTATGAGGTAAGGTTGTGCAGATTACAAAGATTGTAAATAATAATATTGTAATTTCAGAAGACAAGAATCATAAAGAAGTCGTGCTGATGGGTAAGGGCCTTGGTTTTCAGAAACATAAGGGAGATGAGATCAAGACAAGTCAGATTGAGAAGACTTACGTCATGAAAGACCATGGTATGACACAGCGTTTTCAGGAGATGTTAACTGATATCCCAATCGAGAGAGTGAAGATCTGCAATAAGATCATTCAATATGCGAAGGATACATTACAGAAGAATATTAATGATAATATTTATATTTCACTTACCGACCATATCAATTTTGCAATTGAGAGAGTGGAGATGGGAGTGCCGTTCCAGAATCCGTTTTTATGGGAGATCAAGAAGTTTTATTATCAGGAGTACCTGATCGGGAAAGTAGCGATCGGTATGATCGAGAAAGAATTGAAAGTGACGCTTCCTCAGGATGAAGCAGCGTTTATCGCATTACATATTGTGAATGCAGAACTTGATCTGGATATGACAGAGATGGTTTCGATGACGAAGCTTGTGAACGATATTTTAAAGATTGTGGATAAACACTTTGGAGAACAGATCGATAAGGAATCTGTTTTCTATGAGAGATTTATCACACATTTAAAGTTCTTTGCACAGAGAGTTTATATGGGCAAGGAAGTAAGAAGTGATGATACAGAATTCCAGGAGATCATAAGGAATAAGTATCACGAATGTATTGAATGCGTAGATGAAATTAAGAACTATGTGAAGAAGACTTGCAATCATGATATTACAGATGAAGAACTTATGTATTTAACCGTACATATCAAGCGAGTTACTACAAGATAAAAGTTTATATTGTTGATCAGGATTGTTACTGGTAATGCAGGCTAAACTTGATTTGAATCATGGATTTTTCAGAAAGTCCGGATTTCTTCGTGAATATATTTTTGTGGGGAGATTTGGATGATGGGAATTTGCGGATTTGAATCAGGTTTTTTTATTTATAAGAATTTTCTTATAATATATATAATTAATTAGCTTATGAAAATATAGAAAAGGAGGAATAAAAAAATGGTAGGAATTATTCTTGCTACACATGGTGATTTCGCCAAGGGTATCTTACAGTCTGGATCCATGATTTTTGGTGACCAGCCGAATGTTGCGGCTTGTACATTACAGCCAAGCATGGGACCAGAAGACATCAAGAAACAGATGGAAGATGCCATTGCCGGATTCGAAAACCAGGATGAAGTGCTGATTATGGTTGATTTATGGGGTGGAACTCCATTTAATCAGGCTAACGGATTAATTGCCGGACATGAGGACAAATGGGCAATCGTTGCTGGATTAAATCTTCCAATGTTGATCGATGCATACGCATCTCGTATGATGATGGACACAGCACATGAAGTTGCAGCTCAGATTTCCGGAAGCGGAAAAGAAGGTGTGAGAATCTATCCAGAATCTCTTGAACCTAAGAAAGAAGAAGCTACACCAGCTGCTGCAGCAGCACCTCAGGGAGCAATCCCAGAAGGAACAGTACTTGGAGACGGTCACATTAAGATCGGTCTTACTCGTATCGACACACGTTTATTACATGGACAGGTGGCTACAACATGGACAAAGATGGTAAATCCAGACCGTATCATTGTTGTATCTGATGCCGTATCAAAAGATGATCTTCGTAAGAGAATGATCATTGAGGCAGCACCTCCAGGAGTAAAAGCTCACGTTATCCCAATCTGGAAGATGATCGAAGTAGCAAAAGATCCAAGATTCGGTGAAACAAAAGCAATGCTTCTGTTTGAAACACCTCAGGATGTATTAAAAGCAATCGAAGGTGGAGTTGATATCAAAGAGATCAACTTAGGATCATTAGCTCATTCAACAGGTAAAGTTGTCGTAACAAAAGCCGTTGCAATGGGTAAAGAAGATGTAGAAACTTTCGAGAAACTGATCGACAAAGGTGTTACATTTAACGTACGTAAAGTACCAAGCGATTCTCCAGAAAACATGGACGAAATGCTTAAGAAAGCGAAAGCAGAACTTAAATAATCAATTTAGAAAAATATATAGGAGGAATTATCATGTCAGTTATTTCAATGGTATTAGTTGTTATCGTTGCATTCCTGGCTGGTATGGAAGGTGTCCTGGATGAATTCCAGTTCCATCAGCCATTAGTAGCTTGTACATTAATCGGACTTGTAACCGGACAGCTTGTTCCTTGCATCATCCTTGGAGGTAGTCTTCAGATGATCGCTTTAGGATGGGCTAACATCGGTGCAGCCGTTGCCCCAGATGCTGCATTAGCAGCCGTTGCATCTGCAATCATTCTTGTTCAAGGTGGACAGGGAAGAGCTGGTGTTGATACTGCCATCGCAGTAGCAATCCCATTAGCAGTAGCAGGATTATTCTTAACAATGATCGTTCGTACACTTTCCGTTATCTGTGTTCATCAGATGGATGCAGCTGCTGCAAAAGGTAGCTTCAAAGGTGTAGAAGCATGGCATATCATTGCAGTTTGTTTACAGGGTATCCGTATCGCGATCCCAGCAGCAGCATTACTTGCAATTCCATCATCTGCCGTAGCTGCAGCATTAAATAGTATGCCAGCATGGTTAACAGATGGTATGTCCATCGGTGGTGGTATGGTCGTAGCCGTAGGTTACGCAATGGTTATCAACATGATGGCTACAAAAGAAGTATGGCCTTTCTTCGCAATTGGTTTCTGTCTGGCTGCTGTTTCAGACTTAACACTGATCGCATTAGGTGTTATCGCTGTATCTATGGCACTGATTTACCTGAAACTGTCTGAGAATGCAGGATCTGGTAACGGTGGAAGCAATACTGGTGACCCATTAGGCGATATTTTAAATGATTATTGATTAAGAAGGAGGTAAGAAAAATGGCAGAAAATAAAGTTCAATTAACAAAAAAAGATAGATTATCTGTAGCATTACGTTCTACTTTCCTTCAGGGTTCTTGGAACTATGAACGTATGCAGAATGGTGGTTGGTGTTTCGCAATGATCCCAGCTATCAAGAAATTATACACAAACAAAGAAGATCAGATTGCAGCATTAAAACGTCATCTGGAATTCTTCAACACACATCCTTATGTAGCATCTCCAGTAATTGGTGTTACACTGGCTCTGGAAGAAGATAAAGCAAACGGAGCACCTGTAGAAGACAGTGCGATCCAGGGTGTTAAAGTCGGAATGATGGGACCTTTAGCTGGTGTTGGTGATCCAGTATTCTGGTTCACAGCAAGACCTATCCTTGGAGCTTTAGG
>JABLTP010006602.1_pt1 | contig 32886 bp, 35 predicted proteins | sample 7160111 | NCBI WGS metagenome assembly JABLTP01 (sample SAMN14651227, study PRJNA627086) | human gut metagenome | isolation source: feces | host: Homo sapiens
GCCCTTGTTTGTCGGCTTGCGGCGGAATGTTAGAAGCGCCGTGCACGGGTCGCCCTTTATGCCGCGCAGACCGCCGTTGTTCCATGCCGCGGCGATTGCATGGCGAATCGCGCGCTCCACCGCACTGACCGTCGTACCATGCTCCAGAGCAATCCGGGGATAAATCGTTTTGGTTATCTCCCGCATCTCCGACGGATTGAGTAAAAACTCAACCACCGCACTGCGCAGGTAGCAGTATCCCGTAACATGCGGCGGAATACCAAGCTGATAAAGATAAGGCGTCAAGCGAAATTCAATCTCCCGCGCAAGAGCAGAGTGTTCTTTTTCGACAGATCCCGCTTTTTCCACAACAACTTCATCATTCATCATCAACATCATAACCACGACCTCCGATAAACAATTCTCTTGAATATGGTATGCAGAAAGGAAATTTCCTTCTTTGATTCCCATTATATCATGCGAAAAAACAGGAAAAAAGAAGAAAAATTCGATGAGTTATCCATAATCTTACTGCTGCGTCGAAAATCGAGACGCTGAACAGCAGGTTGCACAAACGGACGCGGAAAACCCCTCTTTTCGCGCTAAGATTCCGTTAACCGAAAGAATTCAAGGCCGTCTGTGAATGCGACACAGGAAGCCCCAGCCGCCCCCCGGATGAACGGCCGCTTAACCTGTTTTTCACACTGTGTGTCAATATTGTGCGAGAATGCTTCAAATTGCTGTAAAAAACGTCGAATGGCACGCTGTACGGTTTGAACTGCGATCTTCTATGAAATTTTATATAAAATGAACAAATTCGACATGAAACGACAGAAACGGCATCACCGGACTGAATAAAAAGCCCCGGCCCTGTGTCGCCTTGACAAAGCCGGAGCGTATGCTATAATATAGACAAAGGGACGCTGTTACCGCAGTCAGACCCATTTTAAGTCAAATTTTTTTAGTCATTGACCGTTTGGGTACCAGCCGAGCGGTCAATGCGCTTTTATACAGAAAATGTACAGCAAGATGACTGCACACACTACAAGCCGAAAAGCCTTTTTCTGCACACGCGCCACCTCCTTCCTGCCACGAACCGTGGGAAAGGGAAAGGGGGTCTGACCGCTAAAAGTAACAGCGTCCGTCAGTATTATATCATGTGCAGTCGAAATCTGTCAACGAGCCGCCCTTCGGGGCGGTTTTTTGCTGCTTTCAGCCGAATTTTTGTTTCACAGTGCGCCTGTCGAGACGCTTCATGACCATCCTGCGGCTTCACGATACGCAGGCCTCGCCCGTAAAACGGATGATCTGACAAACCCGCCGCAGCCATCTTTTTCACCGGAAAAATTTATGTTATAATGGTGTCAGCTACTAAAGGAAAGGCGGGATATCGTTGCGCACAAGACCAATCCTTGCGGCAGCGGCGCTGCTGCTGGCGGCCGGACTTGCCGCTGTGACACATGGGGTTGTATCGCAGGCAGACGAGCCGCTCCGCATCGGCACGACGTACATGACGATGAACAACCCGTTTTACAGCGTCATCGATGAAGAACTGCGGCTGGTGATCGAAAGCCGCGGCGATATTCTGCTGACGCGCGATCCGGCACTCGATCAGGAGCGGCAGAACGAAGAAATCCGGGATCTGCTGCATGAAGATATCGACCTGCTGGTGCTTAATCCGGTGGATTACCGCGAGATCGAGCCTGCACTCCGCGAGGTGCAGAAGGCGGGCGTGCCGGTCGTGGTCATCGACTCGCAGGTCAGCAATCCGGATTTGGTCGCGTGCACGATCGCGTCCGACAACTATGGCGCGGGTGTGCTCTGCGCGGAGCACTTGATGAATACGTGCGATTCCGCGAAGGTCGTGCTGATCGAGCACGCTTCCACCAAGTCCGGCATGGACCGCATACAGGGCTTCTGCGACACGCTGGCGTCGCATCCGGATTTTCAGATCATCGGCCGGGCGGACAGTGCCGGTCAGCTTGAGGTCGCCATGCCGCAGATGGACCGGCTGCTCGAGCAGGGCATCGTGCCGGACGCGGTGATGTGCCTCAACGACCCGAGTGCGCTCGGCGCGATGGCGGCGCTGCAGGAGCATGGTCTGCTGGAAAAAACGACGGTCTACGGCGTGGACGGTGCGCCCGAGGCGAAAAGCATGATCAGTGAGGGCGCTATGACGGCTACGGCGGCCCAGTCGCCGATTCGGCTGGGACAGATCACCGCACAGACGGTGTACGCGATTCTGAACGGCGAGGACTACGAAAAAGAGATTACGGTTCCGGTCGAGCTGGTAACGAAGGACAACGTAAACGGATACGACATGGACGGCTGGCAGTAGGAGGGGACGGTATGGCACAGAGTTTGCAGTTTTTCCGCCGCATCATGCTGCTGCTGAACGTGACCGTGGGCGCATTCCTTGTGTGGGTGTTCGGCATGACGCCGGTACTGGCGGCGCGGCAGGCGGACGGCGTGGCGTTCGCACAGAATTTGAGCGCGCTGCCGGCCAAACCGTGGACGCTGGCCATCGCCGTGCTCGGCATGGCAGCGCTTATTCTGGCCGGTGTGCTGCGCCGGCGCGGACAGGATTTCATCGGATGGATCGAGCCTCTGTTTGCATTATGCGTGATCTTTGCGCTGCATCTGGCCTACAACGGCCTGCTGCTGTATGTGGTCGTGGATCTGATCGACGGCTTGCACGGCAGAACGCGCCGCAGATTTCTCGGCGCGATGACCGCGCTGTTCCTGCTGACCGGACTGGGTGCATTGCAGGGCGCGCTGCACGTGGTGCCCTTCTCGGAATATCTGCTGTATTTTGACATGCACACGCGGCAGCTTTTGCAGAGCGTGGTGGATCTGCTGGGTGCGCTGCACCTTATCCTGTTTGTGGTGTACATGGTGGTGCTCATCGGGCAGCGGACCGAGGAAAACTCCGCGATACGCCGCCTGAACGGCGAACTCGAGCAGGCGAACGATCAGCTCTCTGTCATGAACGAGCAGCTGAAAGCCTACGCCGCCGAGAGCGAACGCATGGCGGAAACGCGCGAGCGCAACCGTCTGGCACGGGAAATCCATGACACGCTCGGTCACGCGCTGACCGGCATCACCGCCGGTGCAGATGCCTGCATACAGATGCTTGAGATTTCGCCCGAGATGGCGAAAAAGCAGATGGAACGCATCGCGTCCACCGCGCGCGAGGGCATGAACGAGGTTCGGCGTTCGGTGCGGGCACTGCGGCCGGACGCGCTCGAGCGCATGCAGCTGACCGACGCTGTCGCGAAGCTGTGCGCCGAAATGCAGACGACCTCGCAGGCCGAGATCACGCTCGATTTGCAGACCGAGGATCTGCGCCTGTCGCCGGACGAGGAGGACGCGGTATACCGCATCGTGCAGGAGAGCATCACGAACGCCATCCGGCACGGACACGCGACGGCGGTGCGCGTGCGCATCGCGGCGGAGGAGCGCCGCCTCGGCATTACGGTAACGGACAACGGCTGCGGCTGCGCGAAGATCGAGCCGGGCTTTGGTCTGCGGCATATGCGTGAGCGGCTGCGGCTGCTGAATGGTACATTAAAGGTAAAGAGCGAAAAAGGATTTGAACTGCACGCGGAAATTCCGCTGCGATGGGGTGATGTATATGATTAAAGTGCTGCTTGCGGACGATCAGGAGCTGATCCGGGAAAGTCTGGGCTTTGTTCTGGGGGCGCAGGACGATATTACGGTAGTCGGCATGGCGAAAAACGGCCGCGAGGCCATCGAGCTGGTGCGGAGCGAAAAGCCGGATGTCGTGCTGATGGACATCCGCATGCCCGAGGTAGACGGCGTGGAATGCACGCGCCTTATCAAGTCGGCGCACCCGAATATCAAGGTCATCGTGCTGACGACGTTCGACGATGACGAGTATGTGTTCAATGCCTTGCGGTTCGGCGCGTCGGGCTATCTCCTCAAGGGCGTTTCGGTGGCTGATCTGACAAATGCGGTGCGCGAGGTCGTGCGCGGCGGCTCGATCATCGCGCCCGATGTGGCGAGCAAGGCTTTAGAGATGTTCGCGCGCATGGCGAAGGGCAACCTTACCATCGGCGTAGACGAAAAGCAGACCGAGGAGCTGCAGGACAACGAATGGCGCATCATCCGCGAGGTCGGCGCAGGCCTGTCGAATAAGGAGATCGCGGCGGCGCTCTGTCTGTCCGAAGGCACGGTGCGCAACTATCTGAGCAGCATTCTCAGCAAGCTCGACCTGCGCGACCGCACGCAGCTCGCCATCTGGGCGGTGCAGACCGGCGTAGCCGGGCGGCCGTTCGGAGGTCCGCTGTGAAGGGGCTTGCAAAGCGCCTGACGGCGGCCGCGCTGCTGACGGCGGTGAGCCTGACGGCGACGATGTACAGCCGCGCGCGTCCGGTCGAGCTGCGGCTCGGCTTTATGGCGGGCAGCTACTGGGACGCGCCGAACGGGAACTGCTATGCCGTCATTGACGCGGCTGTCGAGCGGTTCGAGCGGGAGCACCCGAACGTGCATGTCACCTACACGAGCGGTATCCTCAAACGGGATTACTCGGAATGGCTCATCGACCGGTATCTGCTCGGCAGTGAACCGGATGTATTTCTCGTGCTGCCGGAGGATTTCGGAACGCTGTGTGAGCTCGGTGCACTGGCGCCGCTGGACGGCTGTCTCGCACAGGATAAAGAGGTCTCCGACACGGATTTCTATCCCGCCGCGCTGCAAAGCGGTGCGGAGAACGGCGTGCAGTATGCGCTGCCATATGAGTGCGTGCCGACACTGATGTGCATCAACAAGAGCCTGCTCGAGAGCGAGGGCATTACCGTGCCGTCCGGCGACTGGACGTGGGAGGATTTTTACAACATCTGCGCTAGGGTTACGCGCGACACGGACGGTGACGGCGAAATCGACCAGTTCGGCTGCTGCGGCTACACGTGGCAGGATGCGCTGACAGCAAACGGTGCATCGCTGTTCACCGAGGACGGCGGCAGCTGCCTGATCTCCGAGCCAAAGGCGGTGCAGGCGGTCGCATTTGCGCAGCGGCTTGGCAAGCTCACGGCGGAGACCGCGCCCTCGGCACGGGACTTTGATGAGGGAAAAGTGGCGTTCCGGCCGTTCCTGTTCTCGGATTACCGGACCTATCAGCCGTATCCGTGGCGCATCAAGCGGTACTCGGATTTCTCGTGGGACTGCATTCCCATGCCGCACGGCCCGGCAGGCGGCAACAGCTCGGAGCTGAGCACCGTGCTCGCAGGCATCAGCAGCCGTTCGGCGAACATGACGCTCGCATGGCAGTTTTTGCGCGAGCTGACCGCCAATGCGGACAATCAGTCCATGCTGTTCACGGACTCGCACAGCGTGTCCGCGCTGCGGAGCGTGACCGGCTCGGACGAAACCCGCCGGATCCTGCGGCAGGACACGCCCGGCGAGAGCCGGAACGGCGTGGAAATGCTTTCGGACGTGATGGAGCAGGCGGTAGCGGCACCGCGCTTCCGCAATTATGATCAGGCGCTGCTGCTGACCGAAGGACTGGTGCAGAACGCGATGGAGGACGAGCATAATCTGTCTTTGCAGCTCCAGCGCGTCCAGCACGAAGTGCAGGAATATTTACAGGAATAATACGCGATTTTACAGGCGCCTGGCGCTCTGTTTGTGTGATATGCACAGACGGGGCGCTTTTTTTTTGCGTATTTTGATAGCCGGCATGACATTTGTCATATAAAAACAGGACGATTATCACAAGTGAGTCATGACAAAATGCAGATTTCATACAGGATAAAATCCGGTATACTATGCTCAACAAACAGAAAAGAGGGAACGGAAAATGAGATACCTGATTTTAGTCAGCCACGGAACCTTTGCGCCGGGCCTGCACAACGCGCTCGGCATGATGGCAGGCAGCGACCGCGAGGACATCCGCTCGACCAGCCTGCTCGACGGCATGGATGTGGACACGTTCCGCGCAAACTTTGCAGAGCTGGTGGGGGACATCACCCCCGAGGACGAGATCATCCTCACGGCGGACATCATCGGCGGCTCGCCGCTGACCACCGCACTCGATGTGCTCACCGAAAAGGGTCTGCTGGGCAAAACGCTTGCCATCGGCGGCATGAACCTGCCGCTCGTGCTGACCGCCGCATTCGCGGATGCGGATACGCCGCTCGATGAACTCGAGGCTGAGCTTACCGGCGAGGCAAAGGATCAGATCAAGCGTTTTGCCCTCGGCGGTGACGAGGACGACGATATTTAAGTATAAGGAGGAAAAAATTATGTCTATCTCTTTCATTCGTGTTGACGATCGCATGATCCATGGTCAGACCTGCACGCGCTGGGCGCTCGAGTATCCCTGCGACGGCCTCATCGCCGTAAACGACAAGGCAGCAACTACGCCGGTGCTCAAGGCGGCGTACAAGAACGCAAGCGACAAGAAAACCTTCGTGTGGACGCTCGACGAGTGGCGTGCCAAGTGCGGCAAGGTGCTTGCCAGCAAGGACCGCTACTTCCTCATCACCAAGGACCCGATCACGATGAAGAGCATCCTCGTGGATGATGGATTTGACCCCGGTGAGGTCAAGACGGTCATCATCGGACCGTGCAACGACCGCCCGGGCGCGACCAAGCTGGGCAACAATCAGGCGATCACTCAGCCGGAGGCAGACGCACTCGAGGCCATCATGCAGAAGGGCTACGAGGTCGAGTTCGCGCTCATCAAGGAGGCCGCCATCGGCAACTGGAAGAAGTTCCGCGGTCAGTTCGGCTACTAAGCTCCGTTTCACAGAATAAAAAGAAAAGAGGGAGAACTTATGCAAGTTCAAGTCTGGCAGGCAGCATTGTTCGGATTACTCGCATGTCTCGCATCCATGCCCGGCCTCGGCGGTACGGTGCTCGGCAACTACACACTGGGACGTCCGCTGGTAGCGGGTCTGATCGTCGGTCTCATCATGGGTGACGTACAGACGGGTATTTATCTCGGCGCGGCCATTCAGGTCGTTTACATCGCGCTCGTAACGCCGGGCGGCACGGTTTCCGCTGACGTTCGTGCTATTTCTTATATCGGCATTCCGCTTTCCATGGTTGCCGTGCATTCCATGGGTCTGAACCCGGCGTCGCCGGAAGGTCAGGCGATGGCCGTAACACTCGGCTCGGCCGTCGGCACCATCGGCACCGTGCTGTTCTATGGCACGGCAACGGTAAACCTCGTTTGGCAGCACATGGGCTGGCGCGCACTGGAAAAGGGTGACCTGCGCAAGCTGTATGTGGTCGATATGGGCCTGCCGTGGATTTCTCACATCCTGTGCTCTTTTATCCCGACCTTCATCATCACCAAGGTCGGCACCAGCATGGTAGACCTGATGAAGGCTTATCTGCCGATGGACGGCGTGGCGATGAAAACGCTGTTCACCGTCGGCTCGCTGCTCCCGGCAGTCGGTATCGCCATCCTGCTCAAGCAGGTTGCGACCAAGCCGGTCGACATTCTGGTATTCGTATTCGGCTTCACGCTGGCCGCGTGCATGGGCCTCAACCTGATCGCGGCGTCGATCGTCGGCGGTTTCTTCGCGGTCATCAACTACCGCATCAAGATCCTTGCTTTGCAGAAGGCCGCTCCCGCAGCTGCATCTGCTGCCGCAGCGGAATTTGATGACGATGAGGAGGAGATCTGACATGGCAGAAAAGAAACTTTCCAAGAAAGCGCTGAACAAATCGTTCCGCAACTGGTTTTACGGCCACCTGACCTGCTTCTCGCAGGAGCATATGCAGACATTCGGCTACCTGTGCGCCATGCTGCCGCTGGTAGAGGAGCTGTACGACACCCGTGAGGAGCAGACCGAAGCCCTCAAGACCTACTCTGCCTTTTTCAATACCGAGCCGCAGCTCGGCACCGTCATCGTCGGCATGACCGCCGGCCTGGAGGAGGCCAAGGCAAACGGCGAGGACATCGACGGCGAGATGATCAACGGCATCCGCGCCGGTCTGATGGGCCCGGTCGCCGGTATCGGCGACAGCCTGCTCGTCGGCACGCTCATCCCGATTCTGCTGGGCGTTGCGCTCGGCATGTCCTCGGGCGGCTCGCCGCTCGGCGCGATCTTCTACATCATTGCGTACAACGTTATCCTGACCCTCGGCATGCGTCTGCTGTACTTCAAGGGCTATGAGCTCGGCGGCAAGGCAGTTGAGATGATCGTCGGTGAAAAGGCGAACGCCATCCGCGAGAGCATCATCATGCTCGGCACGGTCGTGATCGGTGCGGTTGCCGCAAGCTGGATCTCGATCACAACACCGCTCGTCCTGCCCGGTGATATTTCGCTTCAGAAGGATGTACTGGATACCATATTCCCCAAGATCCTGCCGCTGGGAACCGTTATGCTCTGCTACTGGCTGATGAGCAAGAAGAAAATGGCGCCGACGACCGTCATGCTCGTGCTGGTCGGCATTGCGCTGGTCGGCGTGCTGATTGGATTCTTTGATCCGCAGCTCGCATACTAATTCAGATTCACTCAGACTATATCATACTTTCACTTCTCTGGCCGTCGAGCATTTTCTCGGCGGCCGCCGTACAGGAAAGGAGTTTTCCCTATGATGAACAAAACCGCACTGCTGCACGAGGCCAAACAGCAGCAGCAGGCCCTGCGGCAGCTTTCCCTCTGGAAGCGAATCGCCATGCTGCTCTCCTCCTGCGCGGCGGTGCTGGCCTGGTGGGGCATCGCGGGCAGCGGACTGCGCTTCGCGGGCGGCGTGTGCGGCGTGGTTATCGCGCTGGTGTGCGCGGTCTGCGCGGCTGTGATCGGACGGGGCATCCGCAACGGAAACCGCAATGTCGCCAACATTCTGTCGGCGGCAGAGCAGGCGTAAAAGGAAGAAATGCGATGAATCAACAACAATATCGGCTGCTGTGCATGGATATTGACGGCACGCTGCTGAATTCCGCGCACGAGCTGCCGCCCGGCAGCCGCGAGGCTGTGCGGTCTGCGGCGAAGAACGGCGTGACCATCTGTCTGATGAGCGCCCGGCCGCCGCAGGCGGTGTTCCCGATTCGTGATGCGCTCGGCGTGGACGGACCGCTGGCGTGCTGCGGCGGAGGGCTTATCCTGCAAGGAGAAAACCGCCTGGCAGACAGCCGCCTGACCTGTGTGTGCACTCAGACCGTTCTGCGGGAAACACAGGCGCGAGGCATCCACCTGAGCGTTTACCGCGACCTCGACTGGCTTATCGCCGCCGAGGACGAGTGGAGCCGCGCAGAGGCGCAGATAACCGGCGTACAGCCGACGGTCGCGCCGCTGGAGACGCTGTTTACCGACTGGGGCGACGCAGGCGCGCACAAACTGCTCTGCATGGGCGAAAAGAACAAAATCGATGAACTCATTCCGGTACTGGAGGCAAAGCACCTGCCGATGACGCTTGTGCGCTCCAAGGACGAATATCTGGAGGTCATACCGGCAGGCGCGGGCAAGGACACGGCCATGCACGTGCTGTGCGAAGCGCTGGGCCTCACACCGGACGAGGTGATGGCGCTCGGCGATCACGACATTGATGCGCCGCTGCTCCGCGCTGCCGGACTTGGCATTGCGATGGGAAACGCGTCACCGATCGCGCGGGCGGCGGCTGACGAGCTGACCGACTCGTGCGACGCGGACGGCGCGGCACACGCCATTTACCGCCACATCAGGGAGGTGCAGTCATGAAATACCGTTTACTCGCGCTCGACCTTGACGGCACGCTGCTGAATTCGCAGAAGGAGATCACGCCGGAGGTCAGAAAAGCGCTCGCGTGGGCAAAGGAGCGCGGTGTGTATGTCGTTCTCTCGACCGGACGCATTGTCGGCGAAGCGGCGGAGTTTGCCCGTGAGCTGCCCTGCGAGGATTTGATGGTCACGGCGGGCGGCACGGCGATCGCCACTGCATCAGATGAGCGCATTCTGCAAAGCTGGGACATGCCGTGCGAAATCGGCGCAAAGGCGGTCGAGGCGGTGCAGAGCCGACCGGTGCGCGTGATGATCTACGTCGGCAGTAAAATTTATATCAACGAATATTCCAACCGCGATTTTGTTGCAAACTACCGCGTGGAGGGCTTTCACGCGAACAAAATCGTCGTGGAGGATATCGCCGGTGAGATTCGTAAGAACAGGCTGAACGTCACCAAGGTGTACGCCATCGGCGAACGAGCGGTGCTCGAGCAGGCGCTCGCGGAGATTCGGCCGCTGCCGGGCATCACGATCACAAGCTCCGGCTCGGACAATTTTGAGCTTCTGCCCGCCGGTGCGGACAAGGGCCGCGCGCTGACTCGGCTGGGCGAGATGCTCGGCGTAACGCCCGCTGAAATGGCCGCCATCGGCGACAGCGACAACGACGCAGAAATGCTCCGCGCGGTCGGCATGCCGGTCGCGATGGGCAACGCAGACGCGGCGCTCAAGAATCTGGCAAAATACATCACCGCAGACTGTGACCACGACGGCGTGGCACAGGCAATCTATCACATATTCGAATAAAAACAGAGAAGGAGGAGGGCGCATGCCGTTTATGACGATTCCGGAAGCCGCGATCCTGTGGCATATTTCGGTCAGTGAGCTGCGCGAGCTCTGTGAGAATCATATGATTTCGGGCGCTGTGCGCGTGCATCAGCGCTGGTTTATCCCGGAAACGGCGGCCTGCCCCTCGGAGCAGCATCCGCTTTCCTGAACCCTGACGCACCGCCTGAACAGGAGGTCTTTCCATGGCACAAACCGATCTGCACATCCACAGCAGCCTGACCGCAGGCGGCGAGCTTTCGCCGCGCGCACTGGCCGAACGCTGCTGTGAAGCGCGGCTGACACTGGCCGCACTGACCGACCGGCGTGCCGTCAGCGGTGTGCCGGAATGTATCTGGCGCGGCGCACAGCTCGGTGTGCGCATCGTGCCCGGTGTGGAGCTGGACTGCCGCTGGAGGGAGCAGGATTTTCTCGTGCTCGGCTATTGTCTCGACATCACCCATCCGGCGCTGCTCGAGATGGAACGGAATGCCCGGGAAAATCCGGTGCAGCCCCCGTTTACGGCCGAGCAGGCACTCGGCCTGATCCGCATGGCAGGCGGGCTGGCCGTGCTCGTGCCGCCGAATGAGATGGACGACACCTTCCCGGTGGCGGCATTCGACGGCATAGCAGCCTATGGCAGTCACGCCCGAGCGGACACTGCGCGGTATCTCTCACTGGCACGCAGATACGGTCTGCTCGTCACCGGCGGCAGCGGCTTTCTCAGCGAAAACAGGCCGCCGCACTGGCCGGGCGCCGTGGACTTTTACGGACAGGAACAGCGGATTTCGGCGGATTTTCTTGCCGCAGCAACCCATTTGAACAAAGAGAAAAGGAGTTTTCATCATGACAGCATTTGAGTACACCATTACGGATTCCATCGGCATTCACGCACGTCCGGCAGGCATGCTGGCGAAGGAAGCCGCGAAGTTTAAGAGCAAGGTTTTCCTGCACTTTGGCGACAAAAAAGCGGATGCACGCCGCCTGATCGCCATCATGGGCATGGGCATCAAGCACGGCAATACCGTCCGCGTGGAAGTGGAAGGCGAGGATGAAGCGGAGGCTGCGGCGCAGCTCGAGGCATTTTTCAAGGCAAACCTGTAAGGAGTGAGCGAGATGGAGCAGATTTTCGGCAAGGGCGTATCAAAGGGCGTAGCGGCGGGCCCGATCAGCTTTTACCGTCGTCCGAGCGGCGAAATCTCGCGCCGTTCGGTGACGGATACCGCGGCGGAGCTCGCGCGTTTTCATGATGCCTGCGAGACCGCGAAGGAGCAGCTCGGCGTACTGCATGACAAGGCACTCGCTGAGGCGGGCGAGGACGCAGCCATGCTGTTCGAGACCCATCAGATGATGCTGGACGATCTGGATTTCGTCGAGAGCATTGAGGGGCTCATCGAAAACGACCGTCTGAATGCGGAGGCTGCCGTCAGCGACACCGGTGCGCAGTTCGCAGAGATGTTCGCCGCGATGGACGACAGCTACATGCAGGCGCGTGCGGCGGATATTCGGGATATTTCGACGCGCGTGGTCGGCATTCTGACCGGCGAGGGCGAAAGCGGCATCGTATCCGATGTGCCGTGCATCGTGGCAGCGGACGACCTTGCGCCGAGCGAGACCGTGCAGCTGGACAAGTCGCTTATCCTCGGCTTTATCACGGCGGGCGGCTCGGCGAACTCGCACACCGCGATCCTGGCGCGCACGATGGGCATTCCGGCGATCATCGGCGCGGGCGACGCATTGCAGGCCGAAATGGAGGGCAAATACGCTATCATCGACGGACAGACCGGCGAGACGGTCATCGAGCCGGACGATGCCGAGCGCGAGCGCCTGCTCAAAAAGCAGGCTAAGGAGAAGGCGCTGAAAGAACTGCTCGATCAGCTCAAGGGCAAGCCCAACGTGACCAAAGACGGCCGAAATGTGATGGTTTACTGCAATATCGGCTCTCCGGCGGATATTGACGTGGTCCTGCAGAACGACGGCGGCGGCATCGGTCTGTTCCGCTCGGAATTTCTCTATTTACAGGGCAGCGACTACCCGACCGAGGACGAGCAGTTCGAGGCATACAAGACGGTCGCGGAGCGCATGGGCGGCAGGCGCGTTATCATCCGAACGTTGGACATCGGCGCGGACAAGCAGGCCGACTATTTCCATCTCGACAAAGAGGAAAATCCTGCGATGGGTTTGCGTGCCATCCGCATCTGTCTGACCCGGCCCGAGGTGTTCCGCACGCAGCTGCGCGCGCTGTACCGCGCGTCGGCTTACGGCAAAATCGCGATCATGTTCCCGATGATTACGTCGGTCTGGGAGGTGCAGGAGATCAAGCGTATCTGCCGCAACATCCGTGCGGAACTCGCGGAGGAAGGTGTACCGATGGCGGACAAGGTCGAGCTCGGCATTATGATCGAGACACCGGCCGCCGTCATGATGAGCGCAGAGCTGGCGTGTGAGGTGGACTTTTTCTCGGTCGGCACGAACGATCTGACGCAGTATACGCTGGCTGTCGACCGGCAGGGCGTGGGTCTCGACCGGTTTTTCGACGCGCACCATCCGGCGGTGCTGCGCATGCTCCGCATGGCGGCTGAGAACGCGCACAAGGCGGGAATCTGGATCGGCATCTGCGGCGAGCTGGGCGCGGATGCGGAGTTGACCGAGACTTTCCTGTCGATGGGCATTGACGAGCTTTCGGTTTCGCCGTCGGCGGTACTGCCGCTGCGGTCGGCCATCCGGTCGATCGACACGACAACGCTTGCTCCGCTGGAGCTGTAAAAAAGAATAAAAGCAGTGGTACTCTTCACGTTTGAAAAGGGTATCACTGCTTTCTTTTGCTTTTACCCGAGGTGCCGCCGCACGAGGTAAAAGACTGTTTGACACAGATTTCCTTTGCATCCGTAATGCGCTAAAATGGAAATACAGGCAAGAGAGAAAGGGGGGGAAAAGGCATGGCATACACGATCAAATACTATCTGCACTACGGAATTTTCGGAAGACAGCTGTTCGATACTATAATTTCGCGGGGGACGGCCGGAAAAGTGGCGCTTGCTATCTGGATTGCTGTCACTCTCGCGGAGCTGTTTGTTCTGTGGCGTATTCACAAGAAGGGCGGCTGCACAGACGAAAAAATCTCCCGGCCGGCGAGAGAAAACGGTCGGGAGTGATATGGAGACGAGAATCAGATTACTTTGGAAACTATTGATTTGAGTGAGAGCTTATTCGAGGGTCAGCTTTTTGTCGGTGAGGAAGGACTCCTTGCAGCGAAATGCGATCTTGGTGATGTAGGCATCGTGCCAGCGCGTGATGAAGTCCTGATAGCACTCGCGGCATGCGCCATGCTTGCTCATGACCTTAACCAGAGGGTCGGTCGGAACTGCGGCGGCCTGCGCCGGGTGAAGGGCGATCCGCACAATACGGTTCTGAGATTTCACAGCAGACCGACGAACAAAAAATGCATCATGGCGCTCGCACAGATGATGCAGGAACGGATGATCTGACAGAACCGAAAATCCCTCCGGAACCATTCGAACAGGGTGGAACCGGAGGGATTTCTGTATTTATGCCAGCCCGTCGCGGATGTGCGCGAGCGCGCCCTTTTCCAGACGGGATACCTGCGCCTGTGAGATGTGTATCTCGCCAAACGAAAGGAAATAAGGCTGAGGAGCGTTTGGATTTCTGTATTTATCGTACCGCAAAACAGCGGTTTTGTCAAGGTTTCGAAGATAAAAGAGGAAAAATGTTGTTTCAAGATACCGGTCAGGTATATCATCCGGCAGGCGGTAACGCAGCGCTCTGCGCGGTCTGAACCTCGACCCGAGTCATGTATTCTTCATAGGCGGTGACCCGATCATGATGGCACGCGAACTGTGCAGGCAGAAGGCTGCGGCCACGATGCTCTGTGGTGGAAGACCTTCTTCGCAGCTCTGGCAGAGGCGATTATCACGGCCCGGTTTCCATCGAGGTTGAGAATCCGCTGATGCCGAACAATCTGGTTGCGATCCAGAAGTCCGCAGTAATTTCTGAATAATCTGAAAACCTCCTTTCTCACGCGAATGAATGTGTGAAAGGAGGTTTTTGTTGTCCGGGAAAGGTAGACAGATTTGATTGGATATGCCATTTATCAGGGAATTATTGATTGAGATGATCAAAAACTACATATTTCGAGTGAATATCTTGGTAAAATGGAAAGAGAACTCTGGGAGAATAGAGTGGGAATGATTTCAGAGACTCGGAAAAGCCTGATATAACTGGTTTTTTTAGAGGTTAAGGCCATCCGTGGCAACGATTTGGCAACACTTTTTCATTATTCATAAAAAAAGAGCTAACTGATTTTGATTAGTCAGTTAGCTCCTTTTTTTGCATCATATTAAACTGTTAGTCCTGCAATTCCTATGGCTGCATTGATTACATCGCTTAAAGTAATGCCTTTAAAAGTATCCTTCAATTTTCCTAATTTCAATTTTTTGGCAATTGGAGCTACCTCATATTCTGAACGGCATTCATTAGTTACAAATTCCATTATTTTTCGTATTTTTGCGTAGTTTGGGTCAAGGTTTTCTTCTAAGTCAATTTTTAGAGATTCACTAAAATGTAATTGGCCGTTGCGATAATTTACAAGAATTAGTTGAAGTTTGTCTTCATAAGGAGAGCTAAAGTACTCATTAAACTGGTCTTTGATTTCAATGAATGCATCCAGGTCAAAGTATGCTCTTTGAGTATTACCGGGAAATTTAAGTATCGTTTTAGTTAAAGACTCATCACTTGGGGGTAAATATGCACCATATCCAGCCCAAAACACATCAAAGTACTTTCTAGTATTGCGGTGCCAATACTGATAGTTTTGCTCAACTATGTCCTTTGTCACGCCTAAATCGTATCGTGCCATCATAATGCCAACAACACATTGTTCATCATGGGCATAGCGTTCGCGGACTTCTTCGTGAAGCCTTGTTAGTGTTAAAGCCTCTACCATCTAAGAGCACTCCTTATAGTTATTTTTCATCTTTTAAAGCTTCCACCATGATATTGCTGAGTTCTTGCGATAGCGTCTTTGTCTTCTTTTGAGTCCTATCAAACTCCGGATAGTGGTAGCGCCACTTGTCGTAATCTTCTTTGGAAATTTCGCCCGCCTCCAGCATGGCAGCGGCCTGTTGCCAGGAACAGAGCATCTCATGCAGCCGGGCGGCGTCCTTGCTCTTCCGCACATCAACCTTCAAGCAGACTTCTCCATCCATCTCGCTGATCTTGAGCCCGTAGTTGTCCTCCAGGGTAAACAGGGTGTGCATGAGCCCTACATAGGAGTCTATGTCCGGGACAGAGAGTGCATGGGGTGAGACATCCAGTACCTGGGCCAGGGCGGCAGTCAGGTCTGCTTTAGGGGTTCTTGACCCTGTTTCGTACTGCGCGAGGCGCACATCGGCAGACTTCTCCGGGAAGCCCAGCGCCATACCGAGATATTTTTGTGTCATCCCCCGCAGGAGACGGAAAAAGTGAATCCGTTCGCCAATCGCCATATCATACACTCCAATCGTTGGTTGTCTTTAAGAAAAGCGTAGCAGAAATGCTTAGTAAAGTCAAGGGAATACTAAACAATTTTATTTAATTTATTTTGCGTACTCCGATTGACATAAGCTATTATGCTTAGTATAATGACAATAGACTAAGCATAATAGCTTAGAACCAATAAATAAAAAAGAACTGCCGCAAACGCTGGTTATACATCCGGGAAGAAAGTGGCGGACGAAAGTGAGGAGGCATTTATGGAACACAACATCCATCCGAAGCAGTCATCAACGAAGAAAGGAAGGTATTTTCAATGCAGGCACAAAACTTTATGCGCGTGGAGGAAGTGGCCCAGGAGCTGGGCATCTCCAAGTCCCACGCCTACAAGGTGATCCACAAGCTCAACGCCGAACTCCGGGAGAAGGGCTATCTGACCATCTCCGGGCGGGTCAACCGAAACTTTTTCATGGAGAAGTTTTGCTACGGCAAAACGGAAAAGGAGGGCTAATCATGGCAGTCTACAAGGAAGAAAAGACCAACACCTGGCGGGCGGTCTACCGCTACACCGATTGGAACGGCGAGCGCAAGCAGACCCAGAAGCGGGGCTTCAAGACCAAACGGGAGGCACAGGCCTGGGAGCGCGAACAGCTCAACAAGACCAGCGCTGATCTGGACATGACCTTCAGGAGCTTTGTGGACCTCTACACAGCGGATATGAAAACCCGGCTCAAGGAAAACACCTGGGCCACCAAGGATCACATTATCCGTACCAAGCTGCTGCCCTACTTCGGCAGGCTGAAAATGTGCAACATCACTGCCCAGCAGATCATCACCTGGCAGAATGAGATGCTGAACCGCAAAGACGAGAACGGTAAGCCCTACTCGCCTGTGTATCTCAAGACGGTTCATAACCAGCTCAGCGCCATCTTCAACCACGCGGTTCGGTACTACAACCTCCGAGAGAATCCCTGCAAGAAGGCAGGCAGCATGGGCAAGAAGAAAAACCGGGAGATGATGTTCTGGACCAAGGAACAGTACCTGAAATTTGCCGATGTGATGATGGATAAACCGCTGTCTTTCTACGCCTTCGAGATGCTCTATTGGTGCGGTATCCGGGAGGGGGAGCTGCTGGCCCTGACCCCGGCGGACTTTGACTTCGAGAAGTGTACCGTTACCATCAACAAGTCCTATCAGCGGCTGAACGGCCAGGACTTGATTACCACCCCCAAGACGGAAAAGAGCAATCGGGTCATTACCATGCCGCAGTTTCTGGCCGAGGAAATCCAGGATTACATCAAGAAGCTTTACGGCATCGGGCCGGATGACCGGATGTTTACCGTCACCAAGAGCTATCTCCACCGGGAGATGGACCGGGGAGCCAAAGAAGCCGGGGTGCCGCGCATCAGAATCCACGATATTCGTCATAGCGCGGTGTCGCTTCTGATTGACATGGGATTCTCTGCCACGGCCATCGCGGACCGGGTGGGCCATGAGAGCATTGACATCACCTACAATTATGCGCACCTGTTTCCGTCCAAGCAGGCGGAAATGGCGGATAAATTAAAAATGGAAAGGGGCAATTAAAAATGTCAGCAAAGAATTTGCACAAGCACAACCGTTGGAGGAACAAGACCGTGGCTTTTCGGGTCTCCCCGGAAGAGGATACCCAGATCGAGACGGCGGTGAAGCTCACCGGCTTGACCAAGCAGGATTACATCATCCGGCGGCTGCTTTGCCGGGATGTGGTGGTCCAGGGCAATCCCAGAGTTTACAAGGCCCTGCGGGACCAGCTGGCCGCCGTACTGGACGAGCTGCGCCGGATTGAGGCCGGGCAGGGCGTAAACGATGAGCTGCTGGACACCATCCAGATGATCGCAACCATTATGAACGGGATGCAGGAGGACTTTGCCTATGACCGATGAGATAAAGAAAATGACCGCCCATAGTTCATCTGTTGGCGCAGATGATGGGCAGTCAATCTCTCAAAATTCCAAAACCACTATACCAGATTCAGACGAAAAAAGCAATTCCCCCGAAAGAGATTTGGAGGAACTTTACCGGAAAATGCGCCGCATGAGTGACCCGGCCTATCTGCATACTGTGACCCTGGACGAGCTGATGGACAATGTGTTCGAGGGCAAGTCTGCGGTGATTGAGAACCTGCTCTATACAGGAGCGTACATCCTTGCCGGAGCGCCCAAAATCGGCAAGTCTTTCCTGGTGGCGCAAATCGCCCACCATATCAGTACCGGTCAGGATTTGTGGGGCTACAAGGTCCACCAGGGAACCGTCCTTTATCTTGCTCTGGAAGATGACGAGAGCCGTTTGCAGCGCCGGATGTTCCGTATGTTTGGTGTAGAGGGAACAAGCTCCCTGCATTTTGCCACCAACGCTAAAATGATCGGCAGCGGCCTGGATGAACAACTGGAAAAGTTCGTCCGGGAACATAGTGATACCAAGCTGATTATCGTGGATACCCTGCAAAAAGTTCGGGAAGCGGTGAGCGACAGTTACAGTTACTCCAGCGACTATGAGGTAATCGGCAGACTGAAACAATTTGCTGACCGTTATGGTGTCTGCGCCCTGATCGTCCACCACACCAGAAAGCAGCCTGCGGGAGACAGCTTTGAGATGATTTCCGGCACTACGGGCTTGCTGGGCTGTGCGGATGGAGCGCTCCTGATGCAGAAGGAAAAGCGGACGGATAGTAAGGCAACCTTGGAGGTTGTGGGCAGAGACCAGCCGGATCAGCGGCTGTATCTAAGCAAGGACCAAGAGAGCCTAGTCTGGGGGCTCGACCATGCAGAGAATGAGCTTTGGAAGCAACCCCCAGATCCGGTACTGGAAGCCGTGGCAAAGATCGTATCTGCTGACAACCGGGAATGGGAAGGCAGCCCCACCGAGCTGGCCCAAGCGATTCAAACAGACATGGCGGTGAACCGGCTTACCAAGCATCTGAATGTGAATGCCAGCCGCCTATTGGAAGAACATCAGGTGAAGTACGAGAACAAAACCAAGCACGCCGGGCGGCGTATCCGGCTGACCTACATGGTGGTGGAAGCCCCCGCGTTTGAAGTAATCGAGTAAAGCGCGACGCTCGCAACGGTCGCGACGGTGTTTTGAGGGGTACTCCCAGCACCGTTGCGACCGTCGTAACCGTCGCGGAACGGAAAATCTGGGGTGGCATTTTACCACCCCATCTTCCAAGGGAAGCCCTATTTTAGGGAGTACCATATTAGCAAAAGGGGTGAGCGATTCACGCACCCCTATGCTCCGAAACGGGGCACTGGGCACAGACAAAAAAGCGTTCGGAGAACGCGCAGCCACAGAATGAAATTCTGTGTTCAAAAGGGGCTTGGGGGCGTTGCCCTCAACAAGCAGACGGCAGGAAATGTGAGTGTGTATGAACACTCGCATTGCTTGCCGGATTTGTGTGTGGCTATCCACACGCATTGCTTGCCGGTAACTAAAATAACCGAAACGGCCCTTGTACCGCTACGGAAAACCAACTGAAATTAAGTATTGGGAGGTAACGACTATGAGAAAGGTTTTGTCCTGTGAGTTCAACCTGGACACCGCCTGCGTGGAGCTGCGCCTGGATGACGGGACGCTGCTCTCCATCGACTGCACCGCCGTGTAGAACTAGGTGGAAAACAGAAAGTAAAAGAAATAAGAGCTGGACTGGCTAATCTACAACGATCCGCTGTCCTATGCCGAACTGATTTTGAATGGTGAGCCAGAACTATATTTGAAAGCCGTGACAGAGTATGAATCTTTAGATAAAAGCTGAGATTCAGGCCGTCATCCCAAACACTATTCTAAACTTCAATGCCGTGGAGTGTATATAATTACAGCTGTACATATTGACAATGTTTGCTATAATAAAATATAAGGAGGATGATCTAAATGGATGGGCCTTGTGACTATGGACATTTTGATATTGTCCTTGCGGATTTTCTGAAGCAAAATAGCATTAGCAAAAATCAGCTTTCAGAAAAAGCTAATTTGCAAAGAACACAACTGAACTCGTATTGTAAAAACAATATTAAGCGACCAGATCTTGATGTCCTTGCACGAATTTGCTATGCGTTGAATTGTGAGTTGTCGGACATTATTCGATATGTCCACCCGAATGAAAGAAATGGAGAGAAGGGCAATGGCTGATACAAAAGTAATTGTTATCCCGGAAGGGAAAATATGTGACTACATAGATGGAAAATTTCGTAATGACACACCTGAAGAATATGTGCGTCAAACTGTCGAAAAGCGGTTAGTAAATGAACACAAATATTTTCCAGAACAAATTCGAGTAGAGTACACGCTACAGTTGGGCTCTAGAAAGCCTAGAGCTGATATTGTTATTTTTGAGTCTAAAGACACCGCACAGACCCAGGAAAATATCAAGATCATTATTGAGTGCAAAAAAGAAACTGTAGATGCAAGAAACGCTAAGGATGGCGTTGAACAATTAAAATCTTACATGTCCGCATGTCCTAACTGTGAGTGGGGCATGTGGACAAACGGCAGACAAAAAGAAGTTTTTCGGAAATATGTAAATGATAAAGGTCAGATTGACTTTATGGATTACAATGATATTCCGTCTGCCGATGGGAATTTGGAAGATATCAATCGTCCGAGTCGTGCGTCTCTTAAAAACGCATATGATGATAACCTTTTGTTCACCTTCAAGACCTGCCATAATCATATTTATGTTAATGATGGTATGCAAAAGCAACCCGCTTTTTTTGAACTATTGAAGGTTATCTTTTGCAAAATTGAAGATGAACGAAACATTCCGAAGCCACTTGAGTTTTATGCTACATCGGAAGAACGTTCGAATCCTGATGGTCAGCTTACAGTTAAAAAAAGAATTTCCAAAATTTTTGAAAGAGTAAAAAACAAGAAAAAATATCGGTTGATCTTTGACACAAACGATGAAATCAAGCTTTCGCCTCGGAGTTTGGCATATATTGTGAGTGAGCTTCAAAAGTACAGCTTACTTCATACTAATATTGACATTAAGGGCAAAGCCTACGAAGAAATTGTCGGCGCTAACTTGCGTGGAGATCGAGGAGAATTCTTTACCCCACGTAATGTTATGAAGATGGTCGTTGAAATGATCAATCCCCAAGTGGATGAAAAGGTATTGGACAGTTCATGTGGCACAGGCGGATTTTTAGTTACGGCTATGACACATGTTATGAGTCAACTTGAAAGAGATTTTGCAAAAGAATTAGGAGTCCCTCGTGATAAGTGGGATTCTGATGCTGAAAACGCATTTCAGGATCGGGTATCGGATATGGCCAAAGTAAATTACTTTGGCTTTGATATAAATCCTGACTTGGTTAAAGCAACTAAGATGAACATGGTCATGAATAATGACGGAAGCGGAAATATTCTGCAAAATAACTCTTTGTTGCCTCCTCATGAATGGACCGAAGATTTCAGGACGAGTCTTGCTGAAGCTTTAGGAATTGACAAGTCGAGTATTCGTAACCATTCAACTATTGGCTTTTTTGATGTGATTGTAACTAATCCACCGTTTGGTAGTAAAATTCCTATTAAAGATAAAGATATTTTGGAACAATTTGATCTCGCACATGTTTGGGAAAACGATAAAGACTCCAATACTTGGAAGATGACTGATCGTTTGCAGTCGTCCGTTCCTCCTGAAATTTTGTTTGTTGAACGCTGCACGCAGCTTCTTGTTCCTGGCGGTAGAATGGGCATAGTATTACCTGACAATATTTTAGGTGCACCAGGACTGGGGTATATCCGTGAGTGGTTAATTAAAAACCACCGCATAATTGCTAGTGTTGATCTCCATGTCGATACATTCCAGCCGAGAAACGGTACACAGACATCGGTCTTATTCTTGCAGAAGAAAACCAAGGAGCAAAAGGACGCTGAGGAAAAAAGCGGTACGATGGCTGATTATAACATTTTCATGGCAATGGTGGATAAGGTTGGTCATGATAAGCGTGGAAATCCGATCTTTAAGCGAGATAAAGAAGGAAATGAAATTTTAGTCCCGGATACAAGCAGCGTTTTGGTATTAGGAAAAACGGGAGACGGATCTCGAACTGTAGCACATGAGCAAAAGAGAAAGGTTGAAGATGACCAAACATCGGATGTACCGCCTATTTTTGCTGAATGGAAAAAGAGAGAGGGGTTATCATGGTAAGCGAGAATGTTGCTTATCAGCTTCAGAATTTCGAAGAAGCTGAAATTGATGAATCTCCTGTAAAATGGTGTTCTGTTACACTTTCAGATATTATCGCACGTGGGAAGCGTTTGGAAGCCAGCGTATATGATGTGGAGGCAAAACAGGCTAGAGAAATCGTAATCCACGGTAAATTCCCAGCAATAGCTTTGGGTGGGGATGATGGACTAACGAGTTCTTACACTGGAGCGCGGTTTAAGAGAATTTGGGTAGACCACTCTGAGTATCCAATTTATCAGCCATCTTCTATTGTGGATATAAAGCCTACTCCAGACGGCTATATCTCTAAGCGTACGGATACCGATATCGATGCTCTGCGAGTCAAAAAAGGCCAAATTCTTATGACGTGTTCTGGCACAATTGGAAAAGTGGCTTATGTGTCGGATACCCTCGACGGATTGATTTTCAGCCATGATCTATTGCGGATTGATAGTAACGATGATAACGCAGGATACATTTATGCATATCTTAAGAGTAAAATTGGACAGCAAATATTGTTGACCAATAGCTATGGAGCGGTTATTACGCATATTGAACCTGAACATTTAGCTGACGTTCCTATCCCAAATGCACCGGTAGAAATCAAACAGGAAATTCATAAGATGGTCATTGATTCCTATGCTCTCAGAGATGAATCCAATAAATTGCTGGATGAAGCTATGGATTTGTTGGTGCAGGAATTGAAATTACCTCCCATTGAAGAGATTGGAGTGGATGATTTCGTTCAGGATGCTCCAGTTGAAACTTTTCTGGTAAAATTAAGTCAACTTAACAACCGTGTGGATGCGTCTTATCATGTGCCTATTGTAAAAGCTATCGTTAATTATCTCAATAAAAACGCAGCAGAGGTGACGACGATTGGTGATTGCAGGATAAGCCGTAATGTTATTCTACCGGGCCGATTCAAGCGTGTCTATGTAGATGAAGGACATGGGCGAATTTTTATCGGTGGCAAACAATTAGGAGAATTAGACCCTACAAATAAGAAATATCTTTCGGTAACACAGCACGGTGAGCGTATAGAGGAACAACTAGAACTGCATGAAAACATGACGCTTATAACTTGTAGTGGAACCATAGGAAAAGTTGCGCTGGTCGGAAAACACTGGGAGAATTGGACAGCTAATCAACACATTATTCGTGTAGTGCCTGCAAATAATGAAATAGCTGGATATCTGAGTGTATTTTTGTCTTCGCAATATGGCTATCGGTTGATTACACGCTATACGTATGGGTCTGTAATTGATGAGATTGATGCAACGCATGTGAGTCAAATACCAATCCCTATTCTGAAAAATGCCGAAATTCAGGATAGAATAAATAAGCTTGCGCTCCAGGCAAATCAAAAACGTTATGAAGCTTACCTGCTTGAGCAAAAGGCTTTGAGAACGATGGATCAGAAAGTGCTTTTTGCAAAGTGAGGTGATTAAGAATGCCTGGCTATAAAGACTGGATAGATACCATAGATATTAGAATTGATTATTACTCTGCTTTTATGAAGGCCTGGATCGCCTTTAATGCGTGGTATAACTATAGCGGTGAAATTGCAGGAAAAAACGATAAAGAGCATATTGATTCTATTGCTCAAACATCTAATAGATTCAGAGAATATATCGTAAATCTTTTGAGAGCAGAGGACTCCGAGGGGGCTTCCTACAGGGATAATGTGGCAAACTTGCATGAAGCACTCCAAAATGCGGCTCTTATGACGCAGGAATACATAGGTACGAGACAAGCTATTTCTTTCTCTAGCGTTGCCTCTAAGAACTTAAATGCTGCTGAACGCTTTGATTACTATAAAAACCATTACGAATGCACTCGAATTCGCGGCAAAATTATTACATCGGTCAAAGAAAAAAGTACAGGTGTTGAGATTTTTCATTTTGAGCAAGACGAGTATGATGAAGAGGCCTTACAACAGCAATCAGTATATGTTAGTTTGACACCTACGCAACGGGAATCTTGTTTACGCTGCTATGGCAAAATGACTCCATATGTGATTGAATCCGTTCTTTCCAAGCCCGAGGATGTAGGAAGTCCAGACAGGAGCAAAAAGATTGGCGCATATTCGTTTATTAAAGACGATGTGAAAATAAGTCGAGCAATAGTGGTCGTGTTGTATATGCTTAGGTGCTGTCTTGCACACGGAGATTTTTCGCCGGATGAAGCATCCAATAATGTCTACAAATATGCATACGAGGTTCTATGTATACCACTAAAAAAGCTTAGGTAGTTCGCAGAAAAGCTGCCCTTCCTCTAAAAAATCTCTATCGTTTTGTGTTCAAAACATAATTTGTGGTTTCGGTGTATTGAGCCTCACTACACAATCCGCTATACTGAGGCTGGGACTCTTGGCAACACCATGGCAACATAAAATCAGATAGCCCCTACTATCTGAATAATGAAAAGAATACCAATACTCTGAGCTAAATCCCATAAGCAAAACTGTTTAGAACACTTCTGACAGGAGCGAGGGGGATTTGTATCGTGGAGTACGAAAAATGTCTTGAGAACGAGGAGGATGACAGGTGGATTATGGTATATTGATCGCTGCTTTGAAGGTAAAGCAATGCCTTACGGATCTGGAGAAGGATATTTTGGATACGTGGAATGAAATTCAGAAAAAACCATTTGACCGTGCCTCTGCACAAAGGCAGATTATACAGAATAACGTCAAATATCCTGATATTTTTGCCGCAATAAGTGCGCGTCCAACAGTAAATATTCGTCCTTTTACCCAAGTAATGGAATCCGATATTCAATATAACCTGAAAGAACAATTGACGGCACTTGCACTGAAAGAAGGGTGGCCAGCCGAGCCGGGAAGCAGCAAATGATGCGGAAGGCGCAACAGGAAAATGATGATTGAAATCTTTCGGTTACAGGACGCCGTCTTCTGCGAAAACACTCCAGAATCGGATTACATACGAGATAAATAAAATTATATTCCGAAATCGGAATATAATTTGACGCACGACATAACGTGCGCTATAATGGGAACACTATAACGGCGAAGTGAGTGCGTTGGTAGAGCGGAAAGAATATCTGGAGCAGTTGAAGACATGGAAGATCGAATAAAAAGCTCCAGCCCTGTCGCCTTGACAAAGCCGGAGCGTATGCTATTATATAAATATAAAGGGACACTGCTACAGCAGTCAGACCCTAATTGATCAAAAACTTAAAGTAGTCATTGACCGTTTCGGTGCCTACCCGAGCGGTCATCGCGCTTTTATACAGAAAATGTACAGCAGGATGACCGCTCGGGTAGGCACCGAAAAGCCTTTTTCTGTACATGCGCCACCTCCTTCCTGCCGCAAACTGCGGGAAAGGAAAAGATGGTCTGACCGCCAAAAGTAACAGCGTCTATCAGCATCATATCATGCGCAGTCGAAATCTGTCAACGAGCCGCCCTTCGGGGCGGCTTTTTGCTGCGGTTTTGATGCTTTAAGAGGGAGAAAGTTTCCGTATGGGAACTTTTAGACGTCCGTGTTTTGCAAAGGCAAAACACAGATTGTCGGAAAGACAGACCCGGTTGCGGTTCATACGCAACCGGGTTTTTGGCATATTCAGAGCAAAAAAAGTGCTGCCTTTATTCTCAGCTGCGCTTCCAGTCATCGATCCCATACCGGGTTAGAAGCTTTTGCGCCTGTTCCATACCGCTTTCGGTAATGTAAACGGATTTTGAGCGTGATGGATGACTACCCTGTCTGATGTAATCTGCATCAGACAGTTCATTCAGAATATCGAAGTTATACCCTTTCCAGGCGTAAAAATCGGTTGCTTCATCAAATTTCTCTCCCTGTGAAAACCGGGAAAGGTCAGGCGCTGCTGTGCGTGCGCGCTGTCGAGTTTTCCTATCTGTCTGTGGTACGCGACGGTCGACCGTCGGCGGCGGAGAGCGCCTGCGAGAGATGTTCGCTGCGGTACTGCTTTGGAGAACTGCCGACCTTTTTCACGAACAGATTGATGAGACTGCCGCTGGTGGCGTAGCCGACCTCCTCGGCAATCTCACCGATCGGCTTCTGCGTGCGGACGAGCAGCACCTTGGCGCGCTCGATGCGCGAGTTGATGACATAATCAGCGGGGGAAAAGCCGGTGCGGCGCTTGAACATATGGGCAAAGTAGGACGTGCTCAGGCAGACGGACGAGGCGAGATCCTCAACCGAAATGGCCTTGCCGATGTTGGTACGGATATACTGGATGGCCTGCTCGATCGGATCGTCCGCCGACATTTCCTGCGCGCTGGGCGCGAGCAGCAGGTCGAAAATCCGATAGATGCGCGCTGAGCTCTGCATGTCGGTTTCCACGCTGTTGCTGTTGTAGAACTGTACCATGTCATACAGCAGATTGCCGATGAGCGTGTTGTTCTCGCAGCGGATAAGCCAGTCCTGCTGGTCGGTGATGCTGCGGCAGAGCTCGTGCGAGTTGGAGCCGTCAAAGTGCATATAGACAAATTCCAGACCATCCTCTGCGTGGTAGTAGTGCGGCTCAACGCAGTCGATGAGCAGGACGTCTCCGGCCTCGGCGACTCGGAATTCGCCGCGGTACTCTACGCGGAAGCGTCCCCTGCGGATGTAGACGATGAGCAGCGGCGGATAGCTGTCGCGCTTCATATAGTAATTGTCGGTGCAGAAATAGTGACCGCACCAGGTAGGGTAGAACAGCAGGTCTTTCGCTCTTTGAGATGGAGTGAAAGAGAAACATACGGATTTGCTGAGAATACCGGGGTCGACGCTCTGCATGTATTTTCCTCCCTCGCAGAATACATGAATGAAAGAACAGAATTAATGAACGAATTTTCTGCGTTTTCTGCACGAAAGCAGAATTGATGAATTTTACGGCAGAAACGCTTATTGAATGTGCTGTAAAAATATTTTATACTATGCTCAGAAGTTAGGAAATAGATACAATAAACAAAGCTAATGCGAATTTATTGTAGGTATTTCACAAAACTACAAGCATGTCTATTCAAAGCAGTATTCAACTATTTTTAATTTGAAGAAAGAAGGAAAAATTATGTTCATCGGTGAAAAGAAAATCGCTCGTCCGTTCCGCTGGGGCATCGTAGGCGGAGGCCGTACCTCCGGCGTAGGCTACAAGCATCGTCTGGGCGCAATGCGCGACAACACCTCCTTTGAGCTCAAGGCAGCAGCATTCGACCTCGATTTTGCCCGCTGCGTAGACTTCGGCAAGAACCTGAACATGGACGAGGAGCGCCTGTATCCGGATTACAAGACCATGTTCGCAGAGGAGGCAAAACGCGAGGACGGCATCGAGGCTGTCGACATCGCAACCCCGAACTTCCAGCATTTTGAGGTCTGCAAGGCCGCTCTGGAGGCTGGCCTGCACGTTATCTGCGAGAAGCCGCTGTTCTTCAAGGTAGAAGAGGGCGAGGAGATCAAGGCTCTGGCCGAGAAGATGGGAAAGATCGTCTGCGTAACCTACGGCTTCTCCGGCTTCGACCTGCTCAGCCAGATGCGCTCCATGATCCAGAACGGCGACATCGGCGAGGTAACCATGGTAGATCTCCGCTACGCACACGGCTTTGCCTGCGACCCGACCGGCGACAAGCAGGCCGAGGGTCAGAAGTGGCGTGTAGACCCGGCAAAGTCCGGCCCGTCCTTCGTACTCGGCGACCTGTCTACCCACACCTTCTATATGTCCGAGCTGGTCTGCCCGCAGCTCAAGCTCAAGCAGCTGCTGTGCGACCGCCAGAGCTTTATCAAGTCCCGTGCTCCGCTGGAAGACAACGCTTACGTTCTGATGCGCTACGAGAACGGCGCGGTAGGCCGTATGTGGGCATCCGCTGTTAACGCAGGCGATATGAGCAGCCAGCACATCCGCATCGTCGGCACCAAGGCTTCCCTCGAGTGGAACGATATGCACCCGGATGAGCTGTACTACGAAGTACAGGGCAAGCCGCGTCAGACTCTGGTTCGCGCTATGGATTACCTCAATCCGGAAGCGCTCGAATATGAGCGCCTGGGCGCACTGCACTATACCGGCCTGATCGATTCCTGGAGCAACCTGTACACCCGTTTCGCGATCGCAATGGACGCGAAGAACCGCGGCGACGAGGAGACACTGAACAGCCTGGTTTACCCCGATCTGGAGCACGGCATCGACGGCATCCGTTGGGTACTCAAGTGCGTAGAGTCCGCTGACAAGGGCGGCGTATGGGTAGATTTCAAGTAAGTCTCCCGATTTCCATTTAAACTAAGATACTCTTTCATTTCTTTTTCTCTCTTCCCGCTGCTGCCGGACTCCACCGGCAGCAGCACTCATTAATATCTTCCAATCTGTTGAAATACAAGAAAAAGTGAGGTAAACTATATGAAACTCGCAATCTGCACTGACGTTTTCGCTGATCTGTCCTACACGGACATGCTCGACAAGGTAAAGTCCCTCGGCATCGACGCGGTCGAGATGACAGCCGGCGGCTGGGGCGCCCGCAAACACTGCAACACCGCGGAGCTGCTCGCCGACGAGAATAAGCGCCGGGAATTCATGGCGGAGCTTGAAAAGCGCGGCATGCGCATCTCCGCGCTGAACACCTCGTGCAATCCGCTCTGGCCGTCTGAGACCGGCGAGGAATACAAGAAGTCCATGTACGACTGCGCAACGCTGGCAGGTCTGCTCGGCGTTAAGAAGATCGTAGCCATGGCCGGTCTGCCGGCAGGCAACGAGACCGACACCACTCCGAACTGGATCACTTCCACCGTTTCGTGGCCGGATTTCATGGCTCCGGCTTATGAATATCAGTGGAAGGTAACCATCGAGTTCTGGAACGAATTTATCGCACACTGCAAGAAGTGCGGCATCGAGCACATCGCTATCGAGGAATTCCCGGGCACCATGGTTTGGTCTGCTTCGACCCTGCTCAAGCTGCGTGAGGCTACCGACCCGATGCTCGGCATCAACCTCGACCCGTCCCACATGATGGTGCTGGGCGCGGACCCGATCGCGGCTGCCCGTGCGCTCAAGGGCTGCATCTTCCACGTTCACGGCAAGGATGCCCGCATCGAGCGCGGTCTGGCCGACACCGACGGTCTGCTCGAGCCTCGTCCTGTTACCGAGTCCGCTGACCGCGTTTGGAACTATGTTGCAGTCGGCTGCGGCAAGGATCTCCAGTGGTGGAAGGAATTCTTCTCGGTCTGCCACATGATGGGCTACGACGGCGACGTTTCGCTCGAGATGGAGGATCTGACCATGACTGTTGACGCCGGTGTCAGCACCTCGATCGACGCACTCCGCCAGACCATCAGCCAGTAAAATTTCACAGCAATCCACATTTTCGCGTACCCCCAAAGGAAGGAAGTCAATCAGTTCGAAAAAAGAGAAAGGGTAGTGTTAAAGTATGAGAAGCAAACTGTTGTCCATGGTACTGGCAGGCGCCCTGTGCGTCGGCATGCTGAGCGGCTGCGGAGGCCGGACGGCATCGAATGAGGGCGGCTCGTCCGCCTCCTCGGACAAGCCGTATCACGTTACCGTGATCGTCAAGCACACAGACGGTCATTTTAACAAGGTCATCGCAGGCGCGCGCGCCTATGATGCGGAGCACGACAACGTGACGGTTGAAATCCAGTCACCGACGGCGGCAACGGCGTATGACGAGCAGGTCAACATGATCGAAACCGCGCTCGGCAATCCGGGCATTGATGCGGTCGTGATCGCGCCGCAGCAGTCTACTTCTACCGCCACCCTTGTTTCGTCTACGGACAAGCCGGTCGTCGCGCTCGATACCGACTTTACGTCGGACAAAAAAGCCTGCTTTGTCGGCACCGGCAACGAGGACGCAGCGCTGAGCGGCGGCAAGGCGGTTGCTGAGGCCTGCAAGGCACTCGGCAAGGACAAACCGACGGCTGTTATCATCGCAGGCGTACAGGGTGACGAGACCCATGAAGCACGTCTGCGCGGCTACCGCGATGCGATCGAAGCCGCAGGCGGTCAGGTGCTCGAAGTGCAGTACACTGACACCATGCCGGACAAAGCAGCCGCCGCTATGGAGGCGATTATCCAGAAGTACCCGAACGGCGTAGACGCAGTTCTGTCCATCGCGGATGACATGGCGCTTGCAGCTGCAAAGGTTATCAAGGATTCCGGCAATACCAATTACGCAGATACCGTTCTGTGCGGCTTTGACGGCAATCAGTCTGCCATCGAGGCAGTTATGGACGGCTCGCTGACCATCGACATTGCGCAGATGGGCTATGATATGGGCTACAAGGCGGTCGAGGCGGCGGTCGAGGTTCTTGACGGCGGCAAGGTTGAGGGTTTCATCGACTCCGGCTCCAAGGTCGTCGACTCGAGCAATATCGACGACTACATCTCGGACATGAAGACCAAGGGCCTTTGGGAGTAATTCAAACCATATTTGACAGCATAAACAGTTTATTGACTGAGCGGACGCAGAGTTCGACACCTGCGTCCGCCTTAGCTATACGCATTTTTAAGCATTAAATAACAAAGATGGGAAATTAAAGCGGTTATAGACCGCGTGAAAGAGGGGATTCCAATGGTTTGGACAATGGCGACGTTTATCGGCTTCACGATACTTGTTGCAGTTATTTCGTATGTAAAAACAAAGGGTGATGACCAGTCGACCGCAGACGGCTACTTTCTGGCCGGGCGCGGTCTGCCGGGCTTCGTTATCGCAGGCTCGCTGCTGCTGACCAATCTGTCGGCAGAGCAGCTGGTCGGCACGAACGGACAGACATGGAGCGTCGGCATGAGCCCGATGGCGTTCGAGATCGTCGCGGCGCCGTGCTGCATCGTTCTGGCGCTGTTCGCCGCGCCGCGCTATCTGAAAAGCGGCATCACCACCATCCCGGAGCTGATCGGTCTGCGGTATGACAGGAGCACCAAGCTGTGGTTCTCCATCGCATATATCCTGCTGTACATCGTGGTTCAGATCCCGGTCATTCTGTACTCCGGTTCGCTGGTATTCGAGAACATTTTTAATGTTTCCGGTATTCTGGGCGTGACCAAGTTCCAGGCGGTCATCATCCTCTGCATCATCATCAGTGTCATCGGCTCGATCTACGCGATCTTCGGCGGCCTGAAGGCTGTTGCGGTGTCGGATACGGTGAACGGTATCGGCCTGCTGATCGGCGGCTTCATGATCCCGTTCTTTGCACTTAGCGTGCTCGGCAGGACGGCGGGCGGCGACGGTCTGTCGGTCATCGACGGCATGCGCTTTCTGATCGAAAACCATTCGGATATGCTCAACTCCATCGCACCGGCGGACTCTCTGCCGCCTGCGGTTCCGTGGCCGACTGTATTTACCGGCCTGTTCTTCCTCGGCCTTCAGTCCTGGTGCACGCATCAGTCGTTCATCCAGCGTGTACTTGCGGCGAAGAACCTCAAGGAGGCACAGAAGGGCGCTCTTTACTGCGCATTTCTCAAGATCATCGGCTTTATGTATCTTGCGCTCCCGGGCGTTATCGCGTATGCGCTGTTTGAGCTGCAGGGCGATCAGGTGTCCATTGATGGACGAAGCGTATCCGCAGCTGGTCGCGCAGGTGGTTCCGGCGCCGCTCATGGGATTTTTCGCCGCGGTCATGCTCGGCGCGATCCTGTCCTCGTTCAACTCGGTGCTCAACTCGGTAGATACCATGTTTACCATGGACATCTACGCGGAGTTCGTCGACCGGAACGCTTCCGAGGACAAGCTTGTCAAGGTCGGCAAGAATGTTGGCATCATCTTCGCGGTGCTGACCACCATCGTTGGTCCGCTGATCTACTTCTTCCCGGCGGGTCTCAAGACCTTCCTGGATTCCCTCGTAATGCTGATTGCACTGCCGGTTCTGACGGCCGTATTCGGCGGCTTTTTCTTCAAGCACCTGCCGAAATACAGTGCAAAGGTCATTCTCGTGCTGCACGTGGTCTGCTATGGCTCGTTCCTGCTGTTCCTCGGTAGCGAGTTCCATTATCTGTACGCCGTTTTCGTGCTGCTGCCGCTCGAACTGCTCGTCATGTTCCTCTTCAATCAGCGCAACAGGGCGAAGCACCCGGAGGCATGGGAGCAGAAGGACGTCGGCGCGGTCGACCTGACCCCGTGGAAGTATCGATGGGTCGCGACGGCTCTCATTCTGATCTGCGTCGCGGCGGTCTACATTGCGTTCTCGCCACTCGGCATCGGTACATGGAATTATCCGCAGCCGTGGTAAAAGCTCTGTAAGCAAAAAACTCGACAGACATTTGAACTGCACCCCATCTATTAGATAGTATATCAACTGTCTAACAAATGGGGTGCAGTTCATTTGGCTGCGGTTTTAATTCATGTATTCACCGAGCATATACCGCAGACGCGGCTGAACATAATTGGCCAGATTCGTGATCGCAGGCACATCGCTCCGGTCTTGTGTGCGCAGCACGTTCATCGGATCGGCCATCAGACAATCCGCTTGCTCAAGAAAACGCCGTTTTCCCGCCTGTAAATTCAAAATTTCGACATAAAACTGTGGCTTTTCTTCCGGGATGGGAGAGTGCCGCGGAGAATTTTTTGCGAAGAAAGAATTGCTATAGCTTTTGTAATTCCGGGAAAACCTTTATCTAAGAAAAAAATACAACATTAACATGAATATCATGAATATAATATTGGAGGCTGTGAATATTCCCAAATACTTCCCTCTCAGATTCCTGTTTTCTTTTGCAATATATTTGAAACTTATCAGGCTTGCCATGGATGCAATCA
>JABLTP010053182.1_pt1 | contig 32636 bp, 27 predicted proteins | sample 7160111 | NCBI WGS metagenome assembly JABLTP01 (sample SAMN14651227, study PRJNA627086) | human gut metagenome | isolation source: feces | host: Homo sapiens
CTGCTGCGCCGTCTGCGCCGCGACAATCCCAATATCGAGCGCAGCATTTTCAACAGCATTCACTCGGTCAATCTGGATATGATGCCCGGCTACAAGACCGGCGGCGTACTCCATTCGTTCCTCGAGAATTACGATGGTCACGCAGGAGGAAACAGGTAAAAGCCCTCTGCGATACCCTCGAAGAAGACCACTGTTGAACGCGATGATCTTTACCTTGCAGCCAGGCGATTCAGCATATCATATTTTACTTTGTGAAAAAAACGAGCAGGACAGAGACATTCTGATTTGTCCCTGTCCTGCGGCAGAATTGATGATTTTTTAATCTATTTACAGATTTTCCACACAAATGATCTCAATCAGCACGCACAGTATCATGAACACTTGATAACTCTGCTGGACTGATGTCCTGCGCGATGAAGTACAGACGGCTCAAACCGTCGATTCTGTGCTGGTTTTAGCGAGGCCGAGAGGAGTTGAACTCGCCTAAAATTATTTTTTCTCGTTGTTTTCTGTACATTTGGACGGTTTCCGTGCGAAATGGGGAGTCCAGAATACACGCAGTGGACGGCGAAACCGCTTGTCAGAGGGCCGTAAAATGGCGTTTTTTTCGTTTTGGCTACAAGTTGGCTACATGGAGCCAATCTCTCGAAGGCTTGCAGCCACGGGTTTTTGAGATCCGAGAGGCTGAAATTAAGTATCTCGAAAAGTATCTCTTTGCTATACTTATTATAGCATATCGGCGTGAATTCGTCAAATTTGGGTGGTTTTGCGAATTGCTGACGTCCCGCTCGCGCCGCTGCTTATTGCGGGCGAAATGAGGGTTAATGCGATGGCTGCCGGAAGGTTTGGCTACAGGCGGCTCCAAAGACTGAATTTCGTGCATCGCCAGAACAAAAAAATCCGGCAAAATCCATCTATTTATTCTAACTTTTTTACACTTTTATTATGAATAAACGCAATATTTGTGTCTCAAATACTCAGGGAAGGTATTTGAGACGTTTTTTTATTATATCAAAAAATGTAATAAATTTTTCAAAAAAGTTCACTATTCGGCATTAAAAAAATATCAGTCTATAACATGAGAATAAACTTATGATGGAGGTTATTCTCATGAAATTCAAATATTCATTACAGGCTGCTTTGAAACAGCTTGGTTTTGACAAGCCTCGCAAGGCGCAGATCATCCCGATGAAAACTCTTGATGCCGGACAGGATGCGATTGTGATTGCTGCCACGTCTTCCGGCAAACAGGTCATCTACGAAACCGTTGGTCTTGCTCATTCCGACAGGCTGACGATTGTTATTGAACCATTGCTTGCGCTGATCTACAACCAGGTGCAGACATTAAAAGCTCATGACATTTCTGCTGAATACATCGACAAGGACACCACGAAGGAAGATACCGAAAAGATCTTGAAGAAGGCTCGTAAAGGCAAGCTGAACTTTCTCTATGTGACGCCGGAACGTTTACAGAACAGTACCTTTCTTTCTGTGATGAAGCAGACGGATATCTTTATGGTAGTTGTTGACGAGTGCCACTGCGTTACAGAATGGGGGCAAACGTTTCGTGACACTTATCTGCACATTGGCGAATTTATTGATAAGCTGGAGCATAAACCGGTGATCTGCGCCTGCTCCGCGACGATATCGGCTGACTCTCTCGACACTATTCGCGACAGTCTGCATATGGACAAGCCTGCTGTGCTCCGCAGTGATTTACGGCGCGATAATCTTATTCTGCTCAAGAAGGACGTTACCTGCAACAAGAAAACGCTGGAGGAACGGCTGGAATTCCGTATCAAGAAACTATGCAAGCTGATTGATAAATATCACAAGGATGGCTCGGTGCTGATCTTTGCGCAGACTACGGCTTATGTCGATGCGTTATATAATATCCTGCGTGAAAGATATACGGACGAGGTGACTCGCTATCATTCACGAGTTAAGCCGGAACGTCACAAGAAGGAGCTGCTGTTCGACTTCCTGCATGGTGAAAGAAAAATTATGATTTCAACCTCGGCGTTCTCGATGGGTATTGATGTTTCCGATATCGAGCTTGTCGTGCACTTTAACGCGCCGATCAGCATGACGGATTACATTCAGCAGATTGGCCGAGCGGGACGTGATGGACGAAAGGCACACTGTGTTCTCTTCTACGATCAGAACGGCGACGATGATGATGTCTCGGACAGCTTTATCAAGAAGACGAAAAAGGAGTCAGCCAAAGCCGCTAAAACAATAAAGACAAAACGGAAGCAGGTGCATGACTTTATCCACAGCGATAACTGCATGGTAAGTGATATTCTCGAGTATCAGGGACAAAACGAAACTAAAACCTGCAAGCGCTGCACGGTATGCGCGCGAAAACGGAGGAATAGTAAATGATTATGAATGAATTTGGTATTCACACCTTTTGCTTAAAGCGGAAGTATTCCTATTCTGAAATTCAGAATATTATTGAGCAGAACAAGTGCTTCTGCTGTGGTAAAGATAGGTATGCGTTATCTTCCTACTATCAGATCACGCAGTACAAATCTCGGGGCGTTGAAATTCAGATGAGTCAGACCTTCGGCCCTCGTCCGAGCTGGCTGACGCTGATCGTCAACCCCTCTTCCCTGCTTGCCGGTCATTATCAGCCAACCGATCTTTTCAAGCGGAATATGGATTTTGCAGGAATGAAGCTCTTTCTTCATTACATTCTCAAAGATATCGGAGTATCCGAACCGCTCAAGACTTTCAAGCTGTCTCGATGCGATCTGACCTGCAATCTGTATTACGAAAGCAGAGCCGACGTACGCAAACGACTTGAAATGTTCAAGAAATCATATCCTATCCCCCGTTACAGCGTGATTTCTTTCAGTTCATATATGGATTTTGACGAGAAATCCAAAGAGGCGGATAAGCATTCGTGGACGATCGAAAATCAGTCTCAAAGCTGCGCTTTTTCGGTTTACGATAAAACGTATGAGCTCAAAAAACGGCATAATATCAAGATTGATGAGCATATTCTGCGTCTGGAATTACGGTTCGGGCGTTCGAAAATCACCAAGATAACCAAGGCAAAAGACTGGTATGGTCAGCTTATTGAGCTCAGCGAGCAGGTAGAAAAGCAGCAGCGCAAGTTTCTGCATCGACTGCATATGACGTACTTTGATCCGGTTCCGCTCTCCGAGCTGCTCGACCGTATTGACGCCTTTAAGTATCACAAGAAAACCAAGAAAAAGCTGCGTCGTATCGCGAAAAAGGCGAACGGCTGCGTTTCGCTCGCAGCCGTCCGTAAGGATTGTAGGATTAAGAAATCTGACTTTATTAAATTGTTAGGAAAGTTTGAGGAGATGGGGGTGGGGTGTGTTTCGTTCGAGATGTAAATAGTTGCTTTTATAATGTAATCTGATAATTTGCTAAAGTTCCACGCCTCTACTCTATCTTCTTATGCCTCGTGATTTTTAGCTATTATCACGCCGCCGTTCTTCCAAATACTGTTTTCTGGCACAACGCCGCGCACACAGGATACCGGATATACATTACTGTTACGGCCGATAATCGTACCCGGATTAAGCACGCTGTTGCATCCCACTTCAACATAATCACCAAGGATTGCACCGATTTTCTTGCGACCGGTCTCAATGCGCTCTTCTCCATTGTGAATAGTGACCAGCAACTTGTCCGACTTTACGTTGGATGTAATCGAGCCTGCACCCATATGGCTCTTATAGCCCAAGATAGAGTCGCCTACGTAGTTGTAATGTGGCACCTGCACGTTATCGAACAGAATGACGTTCTTCAGTTCTACCAAGTTGCCGACAACACAGTTCGCACCTACAAGCGCAGAGCCTCGTATATAAGCACAGTGACGAACCTCCGTCTCCAGGCCGATAATATTAGCAAAGCACTATTCAGGCTTCACATTCATTTGTTGTTTTGTTCGCAAGCAAGTCATCCCACTTTGGTATAGCAAACTTAATATAATACTGATGATAAACATTAATCCAAAATCATATATCCATCCCGCATTAACAGGCCTTGGTAATGACCACCCATATCGGCTATAGAACACGATAACAACATGGTGAATTAGATAAAACTCAAAACTAAAAGCGCCTATTCTTCTAATCATGCTACACGAAAATAAACGTGACAGCCCACCATTTTCACATGCCAATACGAAAAGCAATAATGCCGCTATTGCAACAAACATTGCACGTAACCATAGTGTATTACATAATATTACTGCACTAAAGTAAAAGATAAGAATAAAATATGTAGGAAAACTATTTCTGCAATATCGCTGTTTTATTTCATCAATTTTTTCTTTACATATTACTCCAATCAAGCATCCTGCAAAAAATTCCGTACTTTTGTAAATAGGGCAAATATGGAACACATAATCTGGTTTCCATCCTCCCATATTAATATAAATAGTTTGAAAAAAATTCATTACAAGTAATAATGTACACAGCAAAATTACATAACTTCCTATAAAACGAATTTTTCGAATCAAACGCAGCATTACTGGAAAAAGAATATAGCAAAATAGTAATGACGAAAGAAACCACGACACACCATTAAATCCCCAATAATATTCTTCAAGGGGTATCCAGCTTTGCAATAATAATATATTGAGCAATGCTTTAGGCAGCATCATTATTATAGGCTTATCCAGCGCTATAGAATCGTTTATTTATTGAATCAAACATAAGATAAACGTGATAATATGCAGTAGATAAAACTTTCTGATCCGTGTTACGCCAAACTTAATATTTTTTATAAACGAACATGAGAAATCATGTTCATAATAATTATAAGTGAGTAATAATCCTGAGAGTAAGAAAAAAAGTTCAACGCCCCTCGCTCCTAAGTCAGGAATATGAAATGGTAAAATCCCCCAGCAATGATTAATAAAAATCATCAGCATTCCAATAACACGAAGAAAATCAAATGCTTCTATATGTGAGGGTTTAAATGAAGTGCCACTTTCCGAAGCAGCAGATTGACAAACGTCTATTTCCATAAAATCATATGTGTACATACCTTTAATTTGTACACTATTTACCTTTCTCGAAGATTACAATACACACATTGCCGTGGATATTTATTATGAATTTGTCGATTCCTGTATAATTGAGTCACCTTATTTCAACAACTTTTTTAGTCTATTTTTAAATTTAAGCATATTATCTCGTGTATGAACATTCGAATCGATCAATTTTTTCACAACGATACTCCATCGAAAATACAACGCTGTATACCACACAAGCATTCTTTTACCTTGCTGGCGAATGATATACAAGCCTTCTAAATATTTAAAATTCGATTGTATATCTGCGCTTGCTTGACGCACATAATCGCGAAGAAATTCACTGCGTATTTTTTCCAGTGCATATTTATGAGTGTGCAGTTTAACAATCTGTAAATAGTCCAGTTGTTTCTGATCTGAAGATTTACGGATAAATTGATCTAAATAGTTAAAAATCGGGAAATGCACATATAGGCGTTCATCATCCGCTGCAACATCTTGTCCCGGACGGGCAAGACGATAGAAATACAAATGTTCTGGAATTGATACTACCGAGCGTGCTTTAGATAAAACCTCCACCTTAAATGGCAAATCATCGAATCGTCGTAAATCTGTATAAAAATGTATATGATTGCGTTCTATTAAATCCCGAGAATAAATACCTCTCCAAATTGCTACTCGAAGATAACTTAATAACTCATTAATAGCTTTCGAATCAGCAGTTCCACTACTGTATGGTATGCCATACAAATCGTGAATCTCTTTGGTTTCTCCATTGCTCTCATACAATTCATTATATCCGCAGTATGCTATTTCATAGCTACCAGTGATTGCTCGTTCAAACAATTTTTGAAACATTGTAGTATCTATGTAGTCATCGGGGTCTATAAAGCCAATATATTTCCCCTGCGCATGCTCTAAGCCGTATTGCCGCGCTGATGCACAGCCTCCGTTTTTCTTTTGCAGTAATTTAATTCGATGGTCTCTTTCTGCATATTGTCTTACAATATCTGCACAATTATCTGGAGATCCATCATCAACAAATAAATATTCTACATACTCTGCATCCCAAGATTGAATAGATTCAATACATTCAGGCAAATATTTTGCAATATTGTACATAGGAAAAACAACACTAAGCTCAACCTTGGAAGCAGATTTTGACCAATTCAACACCTCATCATTTGCCTTATTAGAAAGAATATAGATTTTTTCTGCATCTCTTCTAAAAGCCTCCCAAATAGAAAACGTATTTACATAATCTCTATGTGCAATGCCTAAAATATATTGAGGCTTGAAAACATGAAAACGAATAATATCACTGGTATTTGTTATTGCATCAAAGCAGAACGCCATCGGATATAAACTTGGTTTATATTCATCGATTTTATCCACATCATATATTTCGATTTTATCTGGTAAATGCAATTCCGCATTCAAATCCAGTACTCTTAAATTTCGGCCAATATTCTTACGCAAGTCGGACGATGGGATAAAAAGAACTAGTCGCTCCAAACTAGTCATTTTGCCAATGTCATAAACAAGTTGGCAATCTGCATTTTCCCCTAACAAAAGAACAAGTTCTTTTGTCTGCGGTATTGTGGATAAATATTGAAACAATTGATTCATTATCTTTTCCTCCAAGACAATATCTTTTTCAATTTCATCATCATATTGAATCCAGCCTCTTGCATATGTCGATTGGCTAGCATACGATACAGCAAGGGGGATCTTAGTATTTTATAATATAATTTTATCATCTTCCCTAATTTAAATTCACGATAGTATGCCCTCATATACTTCATTGGTATCGCACAGACCAGTTCATGCACTTTAACTACAAGTTTCTTTCTAACCACTGAGTTAGACATCTCTAATGACCAACGAACAAAAGATTCCATCATGCGAATGATATATGCAATCTCATGCATATTCCACTCATTTTCAAAGGCATATAATAATGAATTTGAAAATGCCGGTATAATATCCATGCGCGCTTCGCCCGACATAGAGGTAATTTGGCTACCCGAATTTATTCGATAATAAAATCCCGCATTTCGAACATATACGCAACTACGCGCATGATAAAAAAGATAAAAATGCGGGAAAACGTCCTCCCATTTCACGCCTACCGGAAAAGAAAAATTATACTTTCTTAAAAATTCTACACTCCATACAGAACGATTAACACTAGGTTCTAATCCATACATAGCCGTGGTTTCACAAGGAGATGTCATATGTACATTCGAGAAAATAGCGTCTACTTCATCGGTATCAGACCATTGTTCAAACTTATTCGTTGCCATATTAAAAACTATCGGCGTCATAAACATAATATCGATAAGCCGGTTTTCATTCTTTGCCGTTCTGATAATATTTTCAACCGTACAAGGTATCAGCCAATCGTCACTGTCTAAGAACTCCACATAAGGTGTTTGAACATTTTTCAACCCAGTATTTCGCGCAGCTCCCAATCCTGCGTTTTCTTGATAGATATATTGATATCCATATCTACTCGCATAATCCTGAGCAATTTCACCACTACGATCTGTTGAGCCATCATTCACTAGGATAACTTCAAAATTCTGGGTTGTTTGATAAACCAAGCTATCAAGGCATTGCTTTAAATACTTTTCTACATTGTAAATAGGAATGACAATTGTCAATAAGCCCTTTTCATTATTCTGGAACATTTCTGTTCTCCTTATCTATTACTGTAAAGTTTTCTCTAACGCTGCCGCAATGACAGCGTCCATATCGTAATACTTATACTCACCCAGACGGCCGCCGAAGATGACATTCTGTTCATCATCTGCCAGCTCCTTGTACGCAGCGTACAGCTTACCGTTTTTCTCGTCGTTGACCGGATAGTACGGCTCGTCACCGGGCTTCCATTCGCTCGAGTACTCGCGGCTGATAACAGTTTTCGGCTGTGCGCCGAACTCAAACCACTTGTGCTCGATAATGCGTGTCCACGGTGTCTCTCGATCGGTATAATTTACTGCGGCATTGCCCTGAAAGTTAGGCTTATCCAGCACTTCGGTTTCAAAGCGCACACTGCGATATTCCAGATTGCCAAGCTTGTAATCAAAATAAGCGTCAATCGGTCCGGTATACAGCACCTTGGAGGCCAGTGCATCCAGCTCATCCTTGTGCTGTAAGTAGTCAACGTTCAGACGGACTTCCGCGCCGTCCAGCATATTGGCAACCATTTTGGTATATCCGCCCATCGGAATGCCCTGATACAGCGCATTGAAGTAATTGTTATCAAACGTCAAGCGAACCGGAAGACGCTTGATGATAAAGCTCGGCAGCTCTGTGCACGGACGGCCCCACTGCTTCTCAGTGTAGCCCTTGATCAGCTTTTCATAAATATCCGTGCCGACCAGACTGATGGCCTGCTCTTCCAGATTCTTCGGCTCCGTAATGCCTGCGGCCTTGCGCTGTTCTTCAATCTTGGCGGCAGCCTCCTCCGGCGTTACGACACCCCACATCTTATTGAAGGTATACATGTTAAAGGGAAGGCTGTACAGCTCGCCGTGATAGTTTGCCACCGGACTGTTTGTAAAGCGGTTGAATTCCGCAAACTGATTGACGTACTCCCAAACCTCACGGTTGTTGGTGTGGAAAATATGGGCACCGTAAACGTGAACATTGATGCCTTCCATTTCTTCCGTGTAAACATTGCCTGCAATGTTTGGGCGTTTATCGATAACTAAGCAGGACTTGCCATGTTTCATCGCTTCATGCGCAAAAACAGCGCCATAGAGGCCGGCGCCGACGATGAGATAATCATATTTTTTCATTTACTTTCCTTCTTTCCTTTACTTGCGATACCCTTCCGGGTTTCCACTCTGCCAGCGCCACGTATCTCTGCACATAGCCGTCAGATCACGCTCCGCCTTCCAGCCGAGCACCTTGGCGGCCTTATCTGCGTTCGCCCAGAACTCCGGCAGGTCGCCTGCACGGCGTGCGCCGAACTCGTGCTTGATTGCAACGCCAGTCGCGTTCTCAAATGCGTGAACAATCTCCAGAACGCTGTACGGCGTTCCTGTGCCGAGGTTGAACACCTCAACGCCCTTGTGCTGCGCGGCGTACTCAACTGCCTTTACATGACCGTCCGCAAGATCCATCACATGGATGTAATCGCGGCGGCAGGTGCCGTCCGGCGTCGGGTAATCGTTGCCGAAAATCGTGAGATGATCGCGGCGGCCGACGGCAACCTGCGCGATATACGGCATCAGATTGTTCGGAATACCCTGCGGATCCTCGCCAATACGACCGGACTCATGTGCGCCGATCGGATTGAAATAACGCAGAAGAACGACAGTCAGTTCCGGGTCAGCCTTTGCCGCGTCCTCAAGAATTTCTTCCATCATGACCTTGGTCCAGCCGTACGGGTTGGAGCAGCTGCCGCGCTTCATCGTTTCGATGTACGGAATCGCATTCTCCTCGCCGTAAACCGTCGCGGAGGACGAGAAAACAAACTGCTTGACACCTGCCTCCTGCATGCACTCGAGCAGCGTCAGCGTGGTATCGATGTTGTTACGATAGTACTTCAGCGGCTGCTGTACCGACTCGCCGACTGCCTTCAGACCAGCAAAGTGAATCACGCAGTCGATCTCGTTTTCTACGAAAATCTGCTGTACTTTGACTTTGTCCTTCACGTCAGTCTCGTAGGCGCGAACCTGCTTGCCGGTGATTTCTTCGATACGATTGATAACCTCCGGACAGCTGTTGCTGTAATCGTCTGCGATTACTACGTCATGTCCGCTCATCAAAAGCTGTACGGCGGTGTGTGAGCCGATATAGCCTGCGCCGCCTGCTAACAAAACTGTCATTTTATGCCCTCCGTTATAAGCACTGTAGGTACTGTCCATAGAGTGTCATGCTGAGCTCCTGCCCAGCCTCGTGCACCTGTTCGGCTGTCAGCCAGCCTTGGTTAAACGCCAGTTCTTCCAGGCAGCCGACATAGCGTCCTGTTTCAGCCTGAATGGTACGGATGGCCTGTCCGGCGTCCATCAGGCTGTCTGCTGTACCGGCGTCCAGCCACACGACGTTCCGCTCGAGCGGGAGCACCTGCAATTGATCCCGGCGTAAGTACTCCAGATTTACGTCTGTGATTTCCAGTTCGCCGCGCTGCGATGGTGTAAGGTTTGCCGCAATCTCCATTGCCTGATTATCGTAAAAGTAAATGCCAGGAATTATGTAATTGCTCTTCGGATGACGCGGCTTCTCCTCGATCGAAATTGCGCGGCCATCTTCGTCAAACTCCACCACGCCGAACGGTCGCGGATTTTCGACCCAGTAGCCGAACACCGTCGCACCGTTCTGCTGTTGTGCGCCCTTACAGAGCACTTCACGCAGCGTATCGCTGTGGAAAATGTTATCGCCAAGCACAAGGCATACCGAGTCGTTGCCCACAAACTCTCGGCCGATCAGCAGTGCGTCCGCAATACCACGCGCAACCGGCTGTTCTGCGTAGCAGATATGAATGCCGAACTGACTTCCATCGCCGAGCAGTGCGCGGAAGGTATCCGTTTCGTTCGGCGGAACGATTACCATGACATCGGAAATGCCCGCTTGCATAAGAATTGCAAGCGGGTAGTAAATCATGGGCTTGTCGTAAACCGGCAGCAGCGGCTTGCTCATCGGTTTTGTCATCGGGTAAAGGCGCGTGCCTTTGCCGGCGGCTAAGATTAGACCTTTCAAATCTCCATCCCCATCATTACATAAATTTCTTCAAAATATAATAAAAACGTGTTCTTTTTATTCTTCCAAAAACATTTGGGGTCATATGTACCAGATGTAATGCCTTTGTGATCCAATACTTCTTTTCGGTTTGCTGCATCAAATCACGACTATTCTGATGAAGCTCTTGACGGAGCATTGCTACGTCGCACCGACCTTTACGTCGGTCAGGATTTTTAAGCAGTGCCGCTACGTAATAACTTACAATTACAGCACCTATTTTGTATTGAAAATATCGTTTTCGAGATTCAGACATGTCATAATGTGTTTGATAGAAATGAATCAAGCTATCCAAAATAAACTTGATCTCCGGCAGTCGCTTTACTTGATTTTCATGCGATACACTTTGGCCGGGACGGCCGACCAGGTACTGATAAATCGTCAGATTCAGAAATACAACGCCAGAAGCAAAACAAAACGGCAGCGTTGCATATTCCTGATCCTCATAGAACACCTTTTCGGACATTTGAATCTGTGTTGATCTATAAAATGCAAGGCGATAAAATATACCATGGAAGGTACTGCATGCATATACCGACTTGGGAAGCTGTGCAAGATCATCCATGGTATATATTTCCCCGAATTTCACATTTTCAGTTGTAAAAGACTGACGGAATCGTTCTTCGGCATCGACCATGTCGAAGTGGGTGATGACTACATCAGCATTCAGTTGCTCGAGTGAATCTAAAAGCGATTTCATATTTTTAGATATGACCCAATCGTCAGCGTCGAGAATTTTTAAATATTTTCCGGTTGCTATCTCAGCAGCCTTGTTGATAACTGAACCATGTCCACCATTTTCCTTGTGAATCATTTGAATAGATTGCGGAAAACGATCAATATAGGGACGAACGACCTCATCTTGGCTCTCTTTGGAGCCGTCATCGATGACAAGGACTTCCATACGTTCCAGCTCATTTGAATCGACAAGAGATTGCAGACATTTTGGCAAGAATTTTGACGCATTATACGCGGGTATTGCAATCGTCAGCACTTTTTCAGGATTCATACGCATCGCACACCTCTTTCGTCTCTCCAACAGTCTGCACCTGCCCGTGCTCAATCCAGACAACCCGGTCGCACATCTCGCGGATCTGCTCAAGGCTGTGCGACACAAACAGCACAGTCGTACCGCCGCTCATAAGCTCCAGCATGCGCTTGCGGCTTTTCTCCTGGAAATTCGCATCGCCGACAGCTAATATCTCATCCACAATCAAAATCTGCGGATTGACAACCGTCGCGATCGAAAACGCCAAACGCATCAGCATACCGGATGAGTAGTTACGAATCGGTACATCGATGAACTCACCGAGCTCGGAAAATGCAACGATTTCATCATACTTAGATTTCAAAAATTCTTCAGAGTATCCAAGAATTGCACCATTGAGAAAAACATTCTCCCGACCGGTCAAATCGTGATCGAAACCCGAACCCAGTTCCAGCATCGGCACAATATTGCCTCCGCAGGTCACAGAGCCCTCAGTCGGTTTGAGAATACCGGAAATAACTTTTAAAATCGTGCTTTTGCCTGCGCCGTTGTGACCAATAATGCCGACGACCTCGCCGCGATACACATCAAACGACACGTTTTTCAGCGCCCAGAATTCTGATGTCTTGTACTTGCCGCTCAGCTTGCGTGTTACGAACTCCTTCAGCGACATGATTTTATCATCCGTCAGCCGAAAGCGCATGGAGACGTTTTTTACCTCAATGATTTTTTTCTTCTGTAATTCTGCAATTTTCTCTTGCTGCTCATGGAGCAGCTTCTCTTTTTTGCTCATTTTCCCACCTTATAAATAGAGGACAAAGTTATCCTGCGATTTTTTGAACGTAAATGCGCCAATGGCGAGCGTGATAAGTGCAACCGCTGCGCACTGTACATACACAATCGGTTCCGGCGAGAGACCGTCGATGACGCACGAGCGCAGGAATGTCACATAGAAGTACAGCGGATTCATTTTAACAACCGACTGAATTGTTTCGGGTAGTGCTGTGATCGGATAAAAGATCGGGGTCAAATACATCCAAATCGTTGTCAAAACGCCCCAAAGGAACTGAATATCCCGGAAGAACACCATCGCCGACGCGAGCAGCATGCCCAGTCCCAGACAGAACAGTGCCAGACAAATCAGCGGAAACGGCAGCAGAAGATAGGTTTTATTCGGCATCAGGCCGGAAATCAGTGCTACCGCCGCGAGCGGGATAAGCGAAATCAGCATATTGATAAGCGACGACATAATGCGCGTCAGCGGATAAATATACTTCGGCACATATACTTTTTTAATGAGGTCAGCGTTTCCGACAATGGATGTAAGCGCCATGCCGCATGCCTCAGAGAAGTAATTGAAAACAACGTTACCGCAAAGCAGATAAACCGGAAAATATGGAATATCAAACTTAAACATATTGGAGAACACAACATACTGCACGATCATGTTCAGAAGCGGATTGAGAAAGCTCCAGAACACGCCGAGAATAGAACGCTTATACTTTGCCTTGAAATCGCGGTCAACCAGCTGCTTAATCAGGAAGTGATACCGCTTCAGTGCAATCATCGCATTAAGAATCAGGCTTTTCTTCTCTGTTTTATGCTTGTGCAGCAACATCAGCAGCAACGCCGCGAGAATTACCGCGCCAGCAGCTGCAAACTGCCAGTAATGCAAGCCCGTCCAGATGTAGTCACGACCGGTAGCCGAAAACGCGAGCTCACCTGCAACAGCCTGTCCATTGATATGCAACTGGCCATTTTCAAGCGTTGCATCGGTCTTCATCACCGGCGTGAGCGCGTCACCAGCCATTGCATCAGGCGAGGTGATACGCAACGCAAGCGGCGCATTGCAGACCGTTTCCAGTGTCGGGAAATCAAACGTCGTAACCTGACCTTCCGTAATCTGGTCTGCCTGTAAGTTTTGGTCAAGCAGGACTTCCTGCGTTGCCAGGTTTACAAGCTGCACATTTACCGTGCCGTGATTGACGCGGTTAAACACGCCCCATTGCACGGAAAGATGCTCAAAAATCTGGATTTTCGGTGTAAACTGCTGTTCTACAACCGAACCTGCTGTCAGCTCTACGGTTGCGGCATTCGCCACCGGCATCTCAATATTGCCGCGCGAGTCGCGATAACGAAGCTGCTCTCCGGCGAGAAAATAAAACGCCACCGCGAGCACCATATACGCGGCGAAAACAATTGAAAAAATCTTTTTCAGTTCCCTGGTTGAGAACCCCTGCTGTGTTTTTGACATGAATTTATACAACCTTATTATTTACAAAATATTCTTTGCCGTATTTTGCCAGCGCCACGCATCGCGACACATCTGTTCAATATCCCGCTCCGCTTTCCAATGCAGCAATCGTTCTGCCTTGCTTGTATCTGCGTAGCATTCTGCCACATCGCCAGGACGGCGATCATTGATCTCATATGGTACCTGAACCTGATTAGCCCGCTCAAAGGCGTTTACGATTTCCAACACACTGTAACCGTGTCCCGTACCCAAGTTGATTGCTTCAACACCCATATGTTCATCCGCGTATTGCAAAGCAGCTAAATGACCCTTTGCCAAATCCACCACATGAATGTAATCACGCACACCAGTACCGTCCGGCGTCGGATAATCATTACCGAATACATGCAGCTTCTCCAAGGTGCCGGCGGCAACACCAGAAACATAGGGCAGCAGATTATTAGGAATTCCTTGCGGCATCTCACCAATCAATCCCGATTCATGTGCACCAATCGGGTTGAAATATCGCAGCAGTACTATGGAAAGCTCTGAATCAGCTACGGCAGCGTCTCGCAGAATCTGCTCAATCATCCATTTCGTCCAACCATATGGATTAGAGCATGAAGTCGGCATGTCCTCTGTCAGCGGAACCGTTTCTGGCACTCCATATACGGTTGCCGATGAACTGAAGACAAACTTTCTTACGCCATGTCGTGCCATTGTTTCTAGCAACGTTAACGTTGTGTCCAGATTATTTCGATAGTATTTCAGCGGTTTCTGCACAGACTCGCCAACCGCCTTAAAGCCAGCAAAATGAATAACAGCATCAATGTTTTCTCTCTGAAATACTGCATCCAGACTATCTCTATTGGCCACATCGATTGCATAACAAATCGGCCGATTCCCTGTTATCCTCTCAATTTGGTCGATCACCTTCGGACTGCAATTACTAAAATCATCTGTAATAATTACCTGATAGCCTCTTTCCAGCAACTCAACAGCTGTGTGTGACCCAATATAACCTGCGCCGCCTGTTAACAATATATTTTTCATTTTTCTTCCTCTACCCACTTCTTAAACGTCTGATGCGTCACGCCGAGGCGTCTTTCGGCCTCTCTAAGCGAAACCTCGCCGCGCTGCCACTGCTGTTTGAGCGCCTCGAACTCCGCGCCGCGCTTCTTCGGCTTGCGGCCGATATGCACGCCTTTCATCTTTGCCGCACGAATGCCCTCGTTCTGCTTTTGACACCGCTGCTCGCGCTCCTTGAGGAGTGTCGCATCGAAAATCTCGAACATCAAGTCGCTCAGAAACTGCTGCGATTTCTCGTCGTGCTCCTGCACGCTCAGCGGAATATCCGCGATTCGCAGCCGAATTCCATTGTCGCGCATCCAGTGCAGCTCATCTGCCAGTCCCTTTTTGAGGTCGCTCAGACAGTAAAGCGAGGAAACGGTCAGTGTGTCCCCTTCTCGCAGTGCAAGCTGCTTCAGCAGCCGCAAGTTGTTCCTCTGTGAGGATTTTTCACCGATAGTATCAATGAAAATCTCTCCGTCCCGTGCCCCGAGCGCACGAAAACGCTCTGTCTGTGCGTCACTTTCTTCTGGCTTTACGCAGGAATAGTAGTAATTTTTGCCTTTCATAGACACATCCTCACAGAGCTAAAGCGTTATCATGGTTACTAAAGTACAATTTGATGCAAAACAAAGAAAATTCTGATTTACAGCGTGTTAACCGTATAATCTAGTTTATTATATCAAATCTGTCTCTAAACTACAATACTTTCATAGGATAATAAAGTGTACTTTTTTCAACATTTGGAATTATCCTGTCCAATCCATTTCATGAAAGTTCGATGCGTTACGCCGAGCTGCTGCGACGCGGCACGTGCGGACAGACTGCCCTCACACCACGCTTTCTTGATGATTTCGTAGTCCGCAGGGCGATTTTTCGGTCGACGGCCGAACTTGACGCCGCGCGCTTTGGCGGCCGCAATGCCCTCCGCCTGCCGCTGATGGATAAACTCCCGCTCGGTCTGCGCCACATACGAAAGCAGCTGCAAAACGATGTCAGAGATCAGCGTTCCGATCAAATCGCGTCCCTTCCTCGTATCCAGAAGCGGCATATCGAGCACCACAATATCCACCTGCTTCTCTTTTGTCAGCAGGCGCCACTGCTCCAAAACATCATCATAATTTCGTCCCAGCCGGTCGATGCTCTTAATCACAAGAGTGTCGGTCGGTTTTAATTTTTTCACCAGTCTGCGATATCCCGGCCGCGCGAAATTCTTGCCAGACTGCTTATCGATCACCATATTTTCCTCCGGCACGCCGAACTCGCGCATAGCGATCACCTGCCGTTCTTCATTCTGGTCACGTGTAGATACACGAATGTACCCGTAAACTTGCTGCATATTGCTTTTTCCTTCCACATCAGTGATGAAGAAAATCCTGATTTCTTATATCAAATTTCATTATATTTGCTACTGCCAAATTTGGCAACGACAAAATTCCTTATACTAAAGCAAGCGAAGAAGTTGGTGATGAGGATGAGCATACGAAAACCGGCACCTGGCAACCGCAATATCGTCGGCGCGCGCGTGACCGAAGCACGTTCCGCGGCAGGCATGCTGCACAAATACCTGCTCGCACGTTTGCAGGTCTCCGGTGTGGAAATCAGCCTCCCTGCCCTCTCACTTCTTAAAGGACAGAAACGCCCGGTATCTGACATCGAGCTCAAGTCGCTGGCCGAAATTCTGAATATCGATGTCCGCTGGCTGCTCGGCCAGATTTGAAATCTCCAAAGAGAAAATACATGTTATAATAGCGAACCCGCTGAAACTATCAGCGGGTCCTTGTTTCTCTCAGAAGGTAATTCGAGATGAAAAATGTTTATGTTTCGCAGAAAATCGATTAGCAATTACCAGAATGGGTATCATATCAGCTCTGGTATATATTGAGTGACTACGGCTGTTTTCGCGGTGAGCGGCAAGACGTCATGCTTTCCCTCTGTCTAAGCATAGAGAAATAAAGGAAGTATGACAGTTACAAAAGAGCATACACAATCAAACGTGTAGAAAGGTGTTTATATCCATCCTTGTCTACTTTCGGCTAGGCTAAATGCGAAACCCAATTTTTCTGATCTGCAAGGCTGTTTCCATTCCGATCGACCTGAAGGATTGAGATATTGGACACCTTGTTTACTTTAATTTTTCTCGCAATCTCTTTCGCGATAGCTTCATTAGACTGTAGGCCGCCCAAAGTAACAACCATAATATCTTTATTGTCGACATCGATTAGAGTTCTTAGAATCCCGTTGATATGTTCGTCATCCGTACTGAAACCAAAGCCTACAATAACGATTTTATCGGAGATTTTCCATTTTTCATATGTATCAACATATTTTATTGACATTTCTATGGATGTCATTGGTTTTGTACCACTTTGTGTAAACATCAAAGGAACCAGAATATGTCTTTCCGTTGTAGTCAATTGACTTTTGTCTCCTATTCTGTTCAAATAGGGATCATACCAAATTTCCGTTGAACCATTAAGGAAGGCAACATCAACACCTAATATATCTTGAATAAACTGATTATAATTCGTTGTTGCAACAGCAATAATTTCCATCTGTCCGCGATCTACGGCATCTTTGAGCATATGGTAGTATCCTGTTCTTCCAATTGGTTTTTTCTCGTTAACAATTTTTGAGATATAATTTCTGACATTCAAAAGAAAAATACAAATTTTACAGAACTTTGCCCAATCCGTTTTAGGCGTATATAGATAATGCCAATTAGCATCTATCAAAGATTTATAGTCCAAAACAACCGCATAGATCGATTCAATAATTTTCTGAGCAAAACGCAGGCATTTCCCTGCATCAGTAGCTATATCAGCATCTTGCTGGTCAAGTAAGTATTCCATTCCCGACAAGCCCGATGAGGAATAATTCAATTGAATAATCTCACCCATATCATCAAAAATGTCAATTTCATCATCTTTTTTGTCGAACACCCCATCATTAATTCGCCTGGACAATTTTTCACTTAGTGCGCCGACATGGAGCTGAATAATTGAAAGCAGAATTTTACCAAGCTCGTGCTTTTGAACGGTGTTAAAAATACTTTTATCTTTATAAAGCAATAGTAAAGCTGAAAAGTAAGAACTGTTGAAAAGTTCATTTCCTTGTTCAAATTCTTTGATAAATGCAATTGTTTGCCCCATGTGTATGTTATCAAGTTCCCTGTCGAGCAGGTTTTCAATGACAGAATTAATATCAACACCTTGTTGCTCCATGCTTGCAGCTTCTTGTCTTGCTATATCGTCAAATTGATTGATCTGCTCAATGATTCTATCTCTATTATGTTCGACAGTGTCTTTGATAATGTTTTGAAACACCGTTTTTCCAAATGAACTGATATTCTTTTCCTTAAAGCTGTCAGGCAGCCAGAACGAAGCATAGCTTGTCGTATTATCAACGTTATCTCGCATTTCTTTAAACATGTTTTTACTTTCAGATACATCATATCTGAAAATATCCAGCGCGAATTTACCACCGGATGGTAGTCCATATCCAATTTCTGCACCTGCACCAAATAAAAATCCATATTTCATTCAATACCCATCTCTTTCAATAATGCGTTATATTTTTATACTGTCACAGCATTTTCGTTAACCATTTCAATAGTCTGTCGATTATCGTACATAGTCTGCACACCCGACCTGGCTCTTCTCTGGATTTCCAGATAACTCTGCATCATTCCGTCAGTCCTTGTCTACGTCACGTCAAACTGCAGCATACAGATAAAAATATCAAAGTCAGCCATGGCACACCAATACTTGTAAAAAACATTTTACATTCTATTGCACATAATCCGTCGCAGCATCTCTACAACTTCTACGCCAAACATCTCTTCAGCTAATTGGCGTTGCTGGTCTTCCGGTAATTTACAGATAGAGTCCATTGCCTTTAATATATCATGTTTTGCATTGTCATATGGCCTGTTGAACTCAACATCAGCAGTAATCTTAAACTCATTCACATTGTTCACCTCATCCAATTGTATCTTTGCATTATCCGCACCCATACATCCGAAGTTACTTAAGCTCAAGTATTTTTCGTATTTTCGTCCAAAATCCAATGGTATATGTCATTCCAGATGTCTGGTAATTCCCGTCTCTGTTGTTCACGTGAAAATAATAAGTTGCTTTGATGCCATAGTCTCCTTTCCAAGTAAGAGCATAGTGCGGAAAAGTTTCAGCCATTTCAGTTCCAATTACTAGAGGATGCTGTGGTGTTATATCTCGAAAAACCTTCTCTTTTATTAGCCTCGGTTTTACATAGTTACCATTTTTATATTGTACCCGTGATAATACCATCGTTCTAATAATAGAATCATGCGGACGAAACATCAGGCGAGTTATGTAATGCCCTTCTGTACAATATTCTTCAGCGAAAATACTGTCGCCATCTTCTGCTGTTTCGAGCATTTCCTCATTTTTAATCACGCGTATACTAATACTGCTTACCCACTCCGTATTTGCTGCAAAAAGAACCCAAATTACGCGAACCAATACAGTAATTAAACTAAAAAAGCCAACAATCGACAATATATTGTCGATCGAAGCTATAAGTTCTAAAAAATAGTTCATTACTACATTCTCCCCATTCATCGTTGAATTAATTTTCTTTCCTAGTTTTCTACCATAATCTCATCAGTTGGCAAATGTTCCACAGACTTGTACTCATTTTCTGTACTTATTATAAGCCTAGGCATAGCCGTTTTCTACAGTCTCTGCTTTGGACACAAAGACAAATTTTCTATGTGTTTACGATATTTTTCTGTTGTCAAATTATAGTTTTAGTATACATGCACACAACCGTATTGTCAATTTTATCCTTATCATTTTTCTAAATGAATACATAACAGAACCAATATTTAAAATCATTATTTTCATTGTTGCAAAAAATCAGCGGCACAGTCCACAAATGTAAGACTGTGCCGTTGTCTGCATAATACGTTATTATCACCGAATTCTGTTTTAACCTTGCTTTTTCCTTCCGGCTTTTGCTTTCGGTTCTTCCATATCCTTTTCGAGCTCATCCCCCAGCGAATTCACGATCAAAATCCGCAGCAGTTCGTCCTGATTTTTCGCCGATTCCGCCAGCTTTTCCTGCGTCTGCTGGTGCAGCATAGTGTTTTTCCGCAGAATGACCGCGTTCTTCTTTGTCTGCTCTTCACGCCACTCTGCAAATGTTTCTTGCTGCTGTGCAAAGCCGTCCTGCACTGTCTGCCGAATGGCCTGCTCCCGCTCGTCCTCTCGAGCGTTATCCTGTTCTGCCTGTGTCTGCACGATTTCCCGCAGCTGCCGCACCTCATTCTCCAGCGTCTCGATGCGCTGCGCCTGCTGACGGCACAGCTCGGTTAAATTCTGAATATCTGCCGCATTCGGCAGTCCTATCGCGTTCCAAAAACCAGCCACTTACGCTTCCTCCAGTAAATCCAAAACCATTTCGCTCGCGGACAGCCGTTCCGCCGGAGCAAGCATGCCGTTTTCCCTGTCGCTGGTGCTGTCGCCCTGGTGCTTCAGTACATCCTGAAGCTGCGCTGCAAAGTTCTCCAAATCCAGCTTCTGCTGCTTTGCCATGCCATCCAGCTCCTCCGCAACCATATCCGAAACAGTATCCAGTGACTTGGAGACGCTCTTTTCCAGTGCGTCCAGACCTTCCCGGATAACCTTATGACCGAAATCGTTCATTGCCTTTTCTTTCTCTGTTCCGGCCGGCATCTTCAGAATTCTGCTGCACTCGCTGTCCGTCAGCGCAACCCGCTTCGCCAGCACATCACGCAGCTTGCCCGGAATGTTGGAGCTGATGATGTTCTTCTGCGATTTCAGCGTGCGCACCATCGCGTTATTGCCCATCACACCTTGAATTGCAGCAGTCAGATTATCAAAGTACTGCTCCACGGTCTGCTGCGCCATTACTTCAATCGAACCGGCCTGGCTATTGAGGCCAAGAGAAAAGCTCGACAAAATATCTGCAATCTGCTGTGTCTCTCGTTCCGTCGCTGTATCCTGATCGTATTCGTGCTGTCTGCCGGTATCCGAAGCCGTCTTACGGCAGGCATTTTGAATATTACGTCCGACTTCCTGAGTTTTTTCACTGTGAAGAATTTTACCAACAGTTTCGACACCCCTACCGACAGCACGCCCAACGGCACGACAAAAACTTGAAAGCAATCCCATATTCAATCCTCTTCTCTATCAAACAGTTCTTCCGTCAAATCGCACGCTGTACAGAGCAGCTCTGCCTGTGCTTTGAGCTTTTCCTGCTGCTGCCCGTCCCCTGCCGCTTCGGCAAGCGCGGACAGTTCCTGCTGCGTGCGCTCGAGCTGCTGTCGCGACTGCTCCAGCTTTTCCTGCAACGCCGCAGTCAAGTCTTCCTCAAGCTGATCGAGCACCCTCTGTGCCAGCCTGCTGCATTTTTCAACACCTTGATCAATAATCTCCCGCACGAAGTCCTGCATTGCCCTCTCTTTCTCCGCGCCCGGCAGCATGCGGCACAGCTTTTGATAGGCCGCATCTGAGTCTGTCATGCGCCGCGAAACCTCGGACGCAATCGTTCCGGGAATCTGCATACTCAGCAGTTCCACCTGATGAACAAACGGTGCCGCGCTGATATGATATCGGGCAAGTTCGTTCTGACTGAGCGCCGTCAGCTGCTCCGCATACGTGCGAAGCTGTGCAGCCACCTGCTGTTCCGTTACCTCTGCCTGTTTCTGCACGTAATCGGTAAATTCCCGCCGCCAGCGCTGACGCTCCGCAACATCCTGCGGTGTCTCCTTCTTCTTTGGGTGCGTAAACATCGCCTTCAGCAATTTTATCAGCCAGCCTAGCGGCATAGGCATTGGTGATGGAAGCGGCATGCCGGTAAAATCCATCATCGTCTGCCTCCCAGTGCACGGATCGCCTCGGCAACCTGTTTTTTCTGCTGAGAGGTACTCTTCTTGATGGTCTTGTACAGCTCATCCAGTTCCTTCTGCTCGTTCTCCGCTTCACGGAGCTTCTTCTCGTTCTCCGCCTCTTTTTTGCGGATTTCCTCGATGTCCTTGCTTGCCATCTCGATGATTTCCTTCTGGCGGCTGCGCACCTGCTCCATCAGCGTAGCCACGCGATCCTTTACCTGCGTATAGCCGTTCTTGATGTCCTCGCGCAGCAGTTCGCGGTACTTTTCAAGGATTTCGCTGTCCATTCTGCGCTTAAGATGGTCAATCCCCGTGAAATCGAGCAGCTCGTCGTAGTGCTCTGCAATCTTATCCGGCATGCACTGGAACTTCATCGCAGAGGCGAAAAGCTGATACTGACGATCCATGCTCAAATGCTCCATGTCGCGCAGCAGCGTATAGAAGTAGCCCGATGTCGAAATCAGGTTGCGCTCTGCAAGCGCTTGTTCACCATAGCACGCCGGTTCCTTGAGAAAATCCAGCCAGACAAGACGCTGCTTGCTCCAGTCTCCCACCGGATTGTTGAGCGAATCCTGCTGCGTCGCGATAATGTAAATCTTCTCCGGATTGTAGCGCGCATTGGAGAACACACCGTAAATCGTCGCCAGCTCCTGACCGGACAGACGGTCTGCCTTGACGCAGACAAAAACAGCATTCGCGCGGTCAATATAGTCCTTCGTGATGTTGGAACGGTATTCTACCGCGTCATTCAGACCCGGCGTGTCAACAAGGACAACGCCCTCGGGGAGCGGCAGATCCTTGAGCGCAACCTCGACTTCCTTTACGAAATAGTGCGTTGCCGAGCGGGAGGAAGTCCACTTGCGAATTTCCTCTTTCAGCTCTTCTCTGCTGCCCGACTCGATAACAACCGGCTCGTGTCCAACCCAGTTATCCTTTTCCTGTGCCGCATGGAGCGCTTCAAACTCTTCGAGAAACTTGGAAGAACCGGCGTCCTGCACGCTGTGCCAGAGTTTATCCCAGTCTGCCGCAGAATAAAACGTGATCGTGATCTGGTCGGTCGTGCGGCTGCCGCGGAACTTTGTCAGCGCGGCCGTCTCCGGCGTTACCTCGGTCGAGGCGAGCTCTTCTCCCAGAATGGCATTGATGAGCGACGACTTGCCTGCCTTGATCGCGCCGACGAGTGCAATATGAAATTCCGGTTTCTCGCACTTTTTCAGAAAGGCATCCATCTGCTTGGTCAGCCGTTCGGAGACCTCGTCCTTCAACTCCGCCTGCTGAAGCATTGTCGAAACACGGTTTACAACATCCGAATATTTTCTCGCGGTTGCGTCCCACATGACTTCGCTGTTCAGCCTCGGTGAGTCTGCAATTTTCTTCAGCTCCGCCAGACGCGCCTCGTACTGCTCGCGAACCTTTTCCTGTTCAAATTCAATCTTTTTCACGGGTTGTTTCTCTCCTTTATCGTTCTGGGGTACCTCTGTTTTTTCATCCGGAGTGATTGTATCGAGCAAAGGCTCCTCCTCCCAGTCCTGCTGAAAACAGGCAGACAAGGGACGAAGTGCGGCCATCGCATCCCGATAGCCGATCGTCATGCGCTCGCCCGCTCGTTCCGACGAAAAATCCACCGTACCTGTCAGAAATCCTCCTAAATCCTCACTGGGATAGATGTCGTATATATTCGCGCCGTCCCACCTGCCATTCTCCGGTGCATCGCTCTGCGACAGGTGGACGACTATGATTTGCCGCATACCCTCGTGGTAGACCGGATATACCGGCACATTATCTCCGTTCGCGCCGCCGTCCACGAACATTTCGCCGTCTATTTCAACCGACGGATAGATACCCGGCAGCGCCGATGACGCGAGCAACACCCTTTTTCGATAGGACGGGTCGATCATATGCGTTATGTCATAATATCGAAGCGTTCCGTCGTCCAGTTTCTTGCAGGTCGCATAGCATACCGGCGCATCCGCGCGGTCCGGCGTCATGACGACTCGATGTACAAAAGACTGTAATCCATCGTTGGAGAACAGCGAGTCATCCGCGAATTGTTCTAACGGCAGAAGCTCGGCCGTTGAAATACTGCCCCACAGCTGCTCTGCAAATGCCAGATCCCCCTTCAAAAACAGTGCAGCGTTCAACGCGCCGACCGAAGTTCCTGCCGCCACTGCGATATGCTGTTCAAGCTGTAATTCGCGGACAGCTCTCCATACGCCTATCTGATACGCGCCTTTCCCACCCCCGCCAGCGAAAACTAAACCGATTGCATCCATATGTCGACCTCGAAATGTACTCTTAATTTTATTATGCTTATATGCTGTATTTTACGCTATTCGCATAATTCGAGTATATCACTTTCCCTTTCTCTTGTCACGAAAAAAACGACCTGATTTTTACAATCAGGTCGTTTCAGTTCTCAGCTTTTTCACTTGTTGTATCGTCGTTTCCAGAATGGCGAGCACTGCGGCGGTCTCCTCCTGCGTCAGCGACTGCATCTGTTCGGACAGCTTTTGCGCATAATAATCGCGTCCCGACTTGGTTTCCAGGCCGATCAGCTCGTCCGCCGAAACATCCAGCGCATTTACGAGCTTGATAAAGGTTTTAAGGCTCGGCATTTTGATACCGCGCTCGATTTCTCCCAGATAGACCAGTCCAATGTCTGCGGCCTCCGCCAGCGTTTCCAGTGTTTGTTTTCGTTCCTTTCGCAATGCGCGGATCTTCTGCCCCAGTTCCAGTTTGTTCACGCAAATAGCCTCCTAATTACGCTATTATTTTAACTTATTCTCATTATATCTGTAAGTGAGAATAGGCAAAACACGCTTTAATTATACTTTTATGCTATTTGCGTAAATACAAAAATATATTTCTGTATGGTATGGAATACACGAGCTACATTACAGTCAATATCACACCTATATGCGTGCAAAATCGAAACCCTTTGCAAGTGATTTCGCTTACCTTTCATCATCCCGAAGCACAGACACAAAGGCCGGAGAAACACCATTACTGGCAGTTCTCCGGCTGTATGAGGGAAGAAAAGGTGTCAAATGCGGCCCATGATGTAGTCTCGCAGGAAGTGTGTGCGCGCGGCGCCGGGGTCGTCCAGCATCCCGATGCGCTCACCCAGCTCCATACCTGCGCGGTTCGCGCTGCTGTACGGTGTCCAGTGCGGGAGACCCTTTCCATTGGGGTCACCGGTCCTGGCGAAATTACACCAGTAAGCGTTCATCACATCGGCCAGATGATAGTCGATGCCCTGCATGGGACGCCAGCAGCGGTGGATGGACTTAAACGTATACCACAGCTCGGCGGAATGATATGCGCCGACGTGATCGTCACCCGGCATGTCACGATTAAAGTAGTATAGATAACTGGGACGGCGATCCTTCTGCTTTGCCATAAAGTCACACCATGCAAGCATGACCGGCTGTATCATATCCGACAGTCCGCCGTGCGCCGCCGCGCAAATCGGATCTTCGTCCATGCCAATGACCTCGAGAAAGGCATCCGCATGGTCACCCAGCATGGCTCGCACCTGTCTGCGGTACGCTTCTTCCGGCTCCACCGCCACCGCGGCATACGAGCCGTTCTCATTCGCATTCATGCCGACGATATACGGAATATTGCGCACCTGCAGCGCCTCGATCGCATCATCGCAGGAGAACGGCTGCGTGTATCCATCTGCGACAGGTGCAAACAGGAAGCCGTTATGCGAATTGGAATATGTCAGCTCTGCCTCAACAATACGCTGCCACGGCAGGGCGCGGGCCTCCTCGAGCGTGTGAACGCCCAGCAGTTCAAAAACGTCCTCGCCGACCTTCTCCGCCTCCGTCAGCGAAAGCATGGGGATCGTGCACAGCCGGTTGCCGCCGTAGCCGCCGCCGCTCTGCATGATCGCCTTGGCAATATTGCCCTCCGTCAACGGAGAAGTCACCATGTTCAGCACAGATACCGAACCGGCAGACTGTCCCGAGATCGTGATATTATCCGGATCACCGCCAAAGGCGGCAATATTGCGCCGCACCCATTTCAGCGCAGCAATCTGATCGAGCAGACCGTAGTTGCCCGAGGCTTGATGCTCGCTTTCTCCCGTCAGCAGCGGGTGCGCCAGATACCCCAGACAGCCCAGCCGATAATCAAACGTAATGAGAATCACGCCGTTGCGCCCGTAGGCATCGCCGTCCTCGTAGATCTCATAGCTGTAGCCCGACCGGAAGCCGCCGCCGTGGATGAAGAACATGACCGGCAGCTTTTCCTCTGCGGAAACAGCAGGTGTCCAGATGTTCAGATACAGGCAGTCCTCGTCCATCTCCTCGCGGAAACGATAAAATTCGTTGGAGTAAAAAGCGTGATCCTCGATCGCCTGCGCCGCGATAGGGTGAAACCGTCCGGCATCATATACACCGTCCCAGTTATCGTGCGGCTGGGGAGCTTTCCATCGGTTCGCACCGATCGGCGGCGCTGCATAAGGGATACTGCGGAATACGCTGACTGCGGTATTTCCGCTGGGCGCGCCCTGCACCCAGCCGTTTTCTGTTTTGACTTTGCGTAATGCCATAAAGCAGCATCCTTTCTTACATTTCGCCATTCTGCTCACGGGCAGACAGGTCGTTGATGATGGTATCATAATCTCGGTCGAGATGGTAGGCCAGCAGGACCAGCAGGATCACGACCCACACGATAATCGGACCGAATTTATACAGATTGCTGATTGCCGTCATTGCGGATGCGCTCTGCTCGACCAGCGCGCCATTGAAGCCTGCCGCGCCGAGGAACGAGGTGACAGCCCATGTGCCGATACCGGCGCCGACTTTCAGTCCAACCGTTGCAGCCGAGAAGATGATGCCTTCTGCACGGATGTGCGTCTTCCACTGGCCGTATTCCACGGTATCCGCGATCATGGCAAAGATGACGCCGCAGAGCGGTGCAAAACCGATGCCGCGCAGGACTGCCGCAGCCATGATCATCGTTACATTGGTCGGACAGAATACAACGATAAAATGCGAGAGAATGGCTACGACGGCGCCGAACAGAGACAGATTGCACTTGCCGAATTTCTTGAGTACGAGCGGCAGAAGGAACGTCGCGGAAACAACGGGAATACGTTCAGCGACCGAAATCATGCCGACATAGTTTGCGTTTCCGAGAATGTACTGGCAGTAATAAGTAAGATCTGTGCCATTGATGATATTGTAAAACGTCAGCAGCAGCCAGAGCGCGAGCGCCATTGCCCAGTATTTGTTGCTGAGCACTGACTTAAACTGCGCCCACGCCGAAATCCTGGGCGCGCCTGCGTGCTCTGCGCTCACCTCAGCCTCGACCTGTACGCGCTCGGTCGTACCGGCAAAGCAGATCATGCCGCATACGGCTGCAATGATGCTGTAAATACCGATAACGATCAGCCAGATGCGCTGGGTATTGCCGAAATGAACACAGATCGGGATGGTAATGCCGGTGATGAATACCTCGATCAGCGGGCAGAGTGCCTGGCGGATGGTAGAAATCATACCGCGCTCCAGCTGATCACGGGTGAGCAGCGACAGCAGCGTATTATAAGACAGCCACGTTGCCGTGCCGACAATACTGTTCGACAGATTGTAGGTGACGAAAACGTAAATGAGCTTGATCAGATCGGTCGAGTTTGGAACGGTAAACATCAAAAAGATGGACAGACCGAACGGAATGGAGGTCCATAACAGCCACGGACGGCATTTGCCCCATTTAGTCTGCGTTTTGCCAAGGATGATACCCATAATGACATCGGTGCCGCCGTCAAAAATACGGGAAATCAGCATGATCATGCCGACCTTGGCGATATCCATGTTCATTACATTGGTATAAAAGTACGTCAGCAGCGCGCTGATGATAATGGTCTGTGCGTTCAGGCCGAAACCGCCGAAGCCATACGACAGACGATCTTTCCACAGTGCAGTTCCCTTTTTATTCATTGTGAATCCCCTTCCCGTTATGTTTTGAGCAGATAGCGTTCCATCTGGTCGATCATCAGCTGGTGGCTGTAATCGGCCTCATCGGTGTAATAGAGGTCTGCGTTGAAGCCGTGTATCACGCCCGGATACAGCTTCGCGGTCACTTCCACGCCTGCCTCCATCAAACGGGAGGCAAAAGCGATATCCTCGTATTTCAGCAGATCGTTTTCGCAGGCGGTGAGAAATACCGGCGGCAGTCCGGCGAGCTGCTCGCGTGTCGCGTACCATGGCGAGCAGAGCGGATCGCGCTGCTGTTCGGGCGAGGCGTAGGCGCAGCGTTCAAAAAAGCCGCAGAGCTCGAGAAATTCCTTTTGAAAATCGGTCAGTTCTTCGCGCACCTTGTCCTTCATCGGAGTGGCGGAATCCAGACCGGGATAATCAAGGATCACCAGCCGCAGCGGAAACGCACCGCTGTCCTTTGCCATCATGGCCACCGCCATCGAGATCGTGCCGCCGGCGCTGTGTCCGCCGACACCCATGCGCTGCGGATCGATGCGGAATTTTCCTGCGTTCTGATAAAAATACGAGATAACATCGTAAACATCTTCATTTGCGGTAGGAAACTTGTATTCTGGTGCCAGCCGATAGTCGATCGACACTGCGATGATGCCCAGCCGGTCCGCGATCTTCTCACAGAACGGCTGATCCGCTTCGCATCTGTGAACGACCCATCCGCCGCCATGCACATCGAAAAATACAGGAAGCGGCCTGTTCTGTCCTTCGGGGCGATAAATACGCACACGGATCTCCGCATTGCGGACCGGTATCATCACCTCTTCGCCGGTATAATCCCAGTCCCGGTAAAATTCCAGCGACATTTCGCGGAACTGCTGAACCTCGTGCTTCAGAGCATCTGTCATTGGATGCACTCCCTTTCCTGAATGTTTTTGCATATGCATTTTATATAAATATCATAAGGAAAACCGAAGAGATTTTATATGCTTTTACAGCAGCAAGCAGACCAGTTTTTTATCCATTTACAAAAAGACAGCAGGAACAGAAAAAGCTGCGCCTGCTGTCAATCCATTTTACCGGAATAATAAATCCATTAAAATGCCATATATCAAATTTTCAGAGTCAGGTTTATATATATCGTATAAAATCATCCATTCTCCGGTGCATCCGGAACAATTTCAAGGAACATGACGTCATGCGGATGCAGCGCAGCGCTAAGATCCAGGGTATGCTCTTTGACCGGCAAACGGCTGACCTTCATCAGCGGCGCACCCAGCTGATTGAGATACCCCGCAATCTCCGCATCGATGATCTCCGGACTGCCGATATCGATCCAGCGGTCGAACACACTGCCGTGTTCCCTGCCGACCAGCCAGCTTTTCATCATCACATTTTCTGCCGGATAGCTGTGAATCTGCACATGAAACAGCCGGTCATCCGCATCCTGAAACATGGAATAGCGATCGATACGGTTCTCTTCATTCATATAGCTGTGCCGGTACATGCTGCTGTAAGAGCAGTAATTGTAAAACACCGCGTATATCGTACGGCCATCCTTCATCAGATAATAACCGTCGCCCTGCTGCAATACGCGCCCACGCAGCATGGTCAGCAGCCGCATGACCCAGTAGCCCGGCTTGTACAGGCCGTTGTAGGTCACGACGCCGTGTCCGCCGTAAAAGGTCTCGCGCGGCGGTAGCTCCTCCACAAAATCACTGTACAGGCCGTATCCCATCATGGACACGCGGTGCATATATTCCAGTGCGGTTTTGGCGATAAACGCCCCTTTATATGCGGTATCGTTGCACAGATCGTGCTGCCAGACTGTCGAATTCCATTTATCCAGCACCAGTTCGAGGTGTTCCAGACCGAGCTTCGCCAGCTTGATCTGGATACGGTCCAGCATGGTGGATACCGCATCCGGATCGTCCAGCAGCTCAATCGGAGACGCGCTCTGCTGGGCGAACAGCTTGTCGAAATCAGCTTCGGTGTGCTCAAAGTCATGCGGATAGAAATGAAACGCACAGAAGTCCGGCACGCAGTCATGCTCCTTGCAGTAGCGGAAATACTGCTCAAAGCTGTCCGAGTCATCCGAAAGCACGGTCGTGCCCTCGGTCGTCGGACCGCCGAATTTAAGACGGCTGTCGATCTCTTTGATCGTGCGATAAGTCAGCTCGCTCCAGACAAAGTATTCCTCGCGCGTAATATCGATCCACGGCTGAAAAAATGTATGATTGTAGCCCATCAGCGCGAACCGCCACTGCAGGACCTCCTGCAGGCCGTAGCGGGCGATGCAGTGCCGCACCAGATGATCGATCAGATCTCGCCACCGCGTGAGTGATTTAGGATAAGACAGGATACCGGAGCTGTTGCAGTAGCGTTTATCCGTACCAGCATCCCGCGCCAGCGCAGATGGAATATAGCTGAACTCCAGATAGGGCCGCATATGGATGGACAACGCAAAATCCAGCAGTGCATCGACAAAAGAGAACGAATAGATCGGACTGCCGTCGATATCCTCGCTGTAAACATGCATTGCATCGTCCAGCAGTCCGTGGAAATGCAGATAGCGAAACCCGATCGTCTGCTGGGCATGGCGCAGCTGCTCCTGCACCGGGCCGAGCAGTCCCTCCTTGGCGCTGCCCATGCTGATAATAGCGTTCCAGTTCGGGTGAAACCGTCTGCCTGCGGAGCGCCAGTCCGCCGAAATGTTCTGTTCATCCGGCGCGATTTCAAGCGGCTGGCCTGACGCGGCGGATGGCTCGGCATAGGCGAGCAGCTGCGCAAACAGCGCACTGTTTTCTACCGCCGAAACCGTGTGTTCTGCCGGTGCGCTTGTGCGCTTGTATTCAGTAGGCGTCATGCCGATATGTGCCTTGAAATACGAAATAATCGACTTAACATTCTTAAAACCGCAGTCCAGTGCGATCTGCGTCACGGTTTTACTCGTTGTCCGCAGCTGTCGTTTGGCTTCCTCTGCGCGGATGGCGCTCACATAATCGGTAAACGTGGTATCCATCACCTTGCGAAACAGCTTGGAGATGTAATTCGGAGTCACATACAGCGCACCCGCTGTTTCGGAAAGCGTACAGTCCTCCATCGCGTGCGTGCGGACATACCGGATGATCTCAGCAGCGCGGCCGATGCCGGAGGCCGGCGCATACGAGACCTGCCGAAAACATGTTTTCAGAATATCCAGCAGCTCATACAACCTGCCGAGGATCAGATAGTCAGAATGCCGGGTGCCTCGCCCCTGCCACTGCAAAAGCTGTGCCAGCAGCAGCCGGATGGCATTGCAGCTTTCGCTTTGCAGCCGTCCGACCGAGCAGCAGCACACCTGAAAAGGCTCGCCAGAACCGGACTGCACCAGTTCCGGGCTGACCCGAAGGATGAGCAGTACAGTATCCTCGCCGCAGCGCAGGGAATATCGTTCATATGGATTGACCACGGCAAAATCGTTCTGGCGTAATGTGCAGTCCAAAGCCAGACTGTGCAGTTCTGCACTGCCGGTCAGAACATAAAACAGCTGCAGTTCTTCACAGAAATAAGGAACCGGCTGTCCTTCGGTATCCATGAAAAATTCCGCTTTTCCCGGCAGGAGTGATGTGTCGAACAGTTTCATGTGTCACCTCCATATGTATTCTGTCTTCATTATAGCAAGCGGCAGGGCGCTGCACAATGCCGCCGACTGCATAGAATCTGTCGTTTTTCTGTGAAATACTGCCAGCGCTGATCTTTATGCTGTCATCCGCGCAGGCAAAATCCTCTGACATTTTCCTCTCAAATATGCTATACTGAAGATACCACATACAAAAGAGGAAAAGAGTTATGCAGATTCAGCAGCTTACCTATTTTGTCGCCATTGCAGAGCAGGGCAGTATCAACAAGGCCGCAGAAAAGCTGTTCGTCACGCAGCCGAACCTGAGCAAGGCCATCAGCAATCTGGAAAACGAGCTCAAGGTGCGCATCTTCAACCGCACGAACAAGGGCGTCGCGCTGACCGACGAGGGCAAAAAGCTCTACCAGTACGCGCGCACGATTATCAACCAGATGGAGCTCATTCAGGGTCTGTCGGAGAAAGAGCATGCGCCGGTGCTGTCCATCGCGGCCTATCCGATCATCACGATGGGGCGTCTGATGGCGAAGTTCTACAACGATTACCATGATAACCGTGTGGCGCTCAAGCTAGTGGAAAACCGTTTGCAGCAGGTGATCGAGAGCGTGGAGCACGGCGAAGCGGAAATCGGCTTTGTGATGAGCAACAACGTACAGGTAAAGGAGCTCAAGCACATGCTGAAGTTCAAAAACCTGCAATTCCACGCGCTGGGCACGGACACCTGGTATGCCAACCTCGGACCGAACCATCCGCTGTATCATGCGTCTGAGGTGACGATGGAGCAGCTTCTGCCCCATCCGTTCGTCCGCCTTCCGGACGATTATTTCTCCAATCTGAGCTTTTATCTGGAGATCGACGGCGTGCGTCTCGAGCAGTTCAAGCGCGTCGTTTACGTCAACGACAGCGCGGCTATCCTGTCGCTGCTGCGCTCGACCGATGTGGTTCGCCTCGGCCCGGGACTGAGCGCGCCGGACTTCGCGGAGTACGGCATCCGCACCATCCCGATCCGAAACTGTCAGGTGCAGATCAATGTAGGCTGGATCCAGCGCAGCCGCGAAATGCTAAGCACGGAAGCGCAGGCATTTGTGAAGATGCTGGAGGAGCTTTACCCGAAAAGCGGGGAATA
>JABLTP010071324.1_pt1 | contig 32404 bp, 29 predicted proteins | sample 7160111 | NCBI WGS metagenome assembly JABLTP01 (sample SAMN14651227, study PRJNA627086) | human gut metagenome | isolation source: feces | host: Homo sapiens
CGGTCTTCCGTCCATGTCTTGTGGTCATGGCAGGACTTGCAAAGAGCCTGCCAGTTGCTTTCATCCCACATCAGATGCGGATCACCACGATGAGGAATGATATGGTCGACCACGGTCGCTGCCGTGAACCGTCCATGTGCTTTGCACCGCACACACAGCGGATGCTTCCGCAGGTACGCCTTGCTGAGCCGCTGCCACTTGCTGCCGTAGCCACGCTTGGCGGCAGACGGTCGGTCTGGGTGCAGGGGCTTGTGTTCGTCGCAGTACGCACCCTCGGTCAGTCTCGGACAGCCGGGATGCTTGCACGGTTTCAGTGCCTTCCTCGGCATCGCCGACACCTCCTTCGGGCATAACAAAAGCCGCTGCGGTAATCCACAACGGCTCTTTGCATTCTTTTACTCTTCTATTATAACACATATTGGGTGGCTCTGCAAGTATTCAAAAGGGTTCATTGCGGCTCATCATGAAGCATTTTTTCAAGTTCGAGTAGTGCGTCTGCCTTTCTGCGCTTAACGGTCGCAGTACTCAAAAGCATTTGCTTTGCCGTTTCCTGTGTGGTAAGGCCATGTAGAAAAATCAATTCCAGCACTTGACGTTCCTGCGGATCGGGCAGTGACATCAGCGTATGAGTAATCTCCAACTCGAGTGCCATGTGTTTTTCCCGCTTCTGCTCCAACTCAGTCTTCATTTCCTCAATTTCATCGAGGTACTTCACAAAACGCGCCTCAGTTTGACGATTGGGACTGTTATGTTCTTCAAAGCTGCAGCCGGATATGCGCATCGCCATATCATGCAACTCGTCTATCTTACGCCGACAGTATTCCACTTCCTGCCGTGCTGTTTTAATCTGTTCCAGATATTCTGTTACCGTCATGGCCATTGCCCTCCTTGTTACGCTTTCTTCTTCTCAACACGGCATTTATTGCCGACAATAAACGAGTCACATTTGTATTGATATTCTCTGTATCAATACGTATCAACTCCCATTCCTCACCGAACTTCTCGCAAATAAGTTCATCGCGAATTGTCTCGTATTGTTTTTTCTCTTTTCCATGATATAATTTTCCATCAATTTCAAGTATCACTTTCATTTCGGGAAGAACAAAATCCACGACATAGTTATACACCTTGACCTGATGATGCGCTTTGACCTTTCTCCTGATAAGTTCCAAAGTTACCATTACCTCTTCTGTACTTTGAAACCAACCGCTTTTTCCGATATTGTCCTGAACCCACTGAATTCCGTGTCTATATTTTGAGATATCTGTAATCTTCGATATTCTTTTAATTGCACGATTCAAACAGTCCTGCTGTTTGTTGGATGTCTGATTATGACTATCAATAAGCATTTCTCGACACGCTGTGCAAGTATATTGAAGCCCAGATACATAATTCCAACTTTCTACGGAAGCTCCACATATGTGACACGGCGGGTAGTAAATCGTGAAGCCATTTTTCTTGCTTATCCGGATATTATCAGCAAGTGCCTCATAATAACTCATGCAAATGCCTCCTTCATTGTTGTGATCAGCGTTTCGCCGTTCAGGTCATTGGCTAATAATTCAAACCACTGCGACCGCAGAAATCGCTCTGCTTCATTGATGCCGTCCTTGTTTTTTGTGATAAGGGCGGCTTTGTAATCCTGCAGGGCTTTTTCTATTACGGCAGCGGCAAGCAGTTTATATCCCATAGCATCCCTCTAGTTCCGCTTTGACCGCATCCATCAGGGCTGATTGAGTTTTGTCCTTATCCTGCAATGCTTTCAGGATGCGTTCATCGACAGTGCCTTTTGTAACGATATGCTGTATGACAACGGTCGCGGACTTCTGTCCCTGCCGCCACAGTCGGGCGTTGGTTTGCTGATACAGTTCCAGACTCCACGTCAGCCCGAACCATACAAGGGTGCTGCCGCCGCTTTGCAGATTTAACCCGTGTCCCGCCGATGCAGGATGTATCAGTGCGACAGGCAGTTCACCTTTATTCCAGCGACTGATGCTGTCGGGCTTATCCAGTGTGCTGAACGGGATATGAAGCTGATGCAAGCGCTCCGATATGCGGTCGAGATCATGCCGGAACCAGTATGCGACAAGCAGCGGTCTGCCGTTCATGCTTTCGATAATATCCTCAAGGGCATCCAGTTTCCGGTCGTGTATCGGAACGACCTCTCCGGAGTCATCGTATATTGCACCATTCGCCATCTGCGACAGCTTATTGCTGAGACTTGCGGCATTGGCGGCAGTGACTTCGCCGTTCGGCAGCGACAGCACCAACTCCTGCCGCAGGTCGCTGTATTTCTTATGCTCCGCTTCGGAAAGCTGCACGGTATATTCACTCATGATCAGTTCCGGCATTTTCAGGTGGTCGGTCGCTCTCATGGATACCGTGATGTCGGATATCTTTTCATATATTGCATCCTCCGCACCGGGCAGAGGCTTATAGCTGTACACGATCATACCGTTCCGCTTATCGGGCTGAAAGTAGGTATTGCGGTACTGCCCGATAAAACGTCCAAGCCGCTTTCCCATATCCAGAAGGCGGAACTCCGCATACAGGTCCATGAGTCCGTTTCCTGTCGGTGTTCCCGTCAGTCCCACGATGCGCTTTGCTTTTGGTCTTGCCTTCATGAGAGCCTTGAAGCGTTTTGTCTGGTGGTTTTTGAAGGAACTCAGCTCGTCAATGATGATCATGTCAAAATCGAACGGCATCTCATCTATCAGCCAACCGACATTCTCGCGGTTGATGATATAGATATCCGCCTTCCGGGACAGTGCCGTTTTGCGCTCTTCCGCTGTGCCGACTGCGATGCTGTATGTCAGCCCTCTCAGGTGATCCCATTTCTCAATTTCCTCCGCCCACACCCGTGTTACACGGATAGGGGCTATCACGAGAATTCTGCTGACCTCAAAGCTGTCGAACAGCAGGTCATTGATGGCGGTCAGCGTGATGCTCGTTTTTCCAAGTCCCATCGACAGCAGCAGTGCTGCAATGGGATGGTTTTTTATAAAATCCGCAGCATATCTCTGATAATCATGCGGTTTGTATCTCATCAATCATCCCTCCGATCTGAGAAATATCGTCAAGTACATACACCTTGAAACCTAACCGCCGCAGAAGCTTATGTCGGGAAAGCTGCAAGGCTCTGGGCTTTTCACCGGGTGCTTTCACTTCAATAAATGCTATCTTCCCATGCGGCATCAGTACCAGTCTGTCTGGAACTCCGCTGAATCCCGGCGATACGAATTTCAATGCGATACCGCCGGAGTCCCTGACTGCCTTTCGGAATGCCTGCTCGATATACTTCTCATCCATTTCTTCACTCCAATCTGAAACAGCGGTACAGAAAATCCCTATACGCGCGTATTACGTGCGCTTTCGCACGCGGTTTCTTACTATATATTCTTTTATTTGTACTATAAAGATATAGTTGTATAAGTTGTTTCCGTAATGACTGTTTTTCCTCGCACTATGGGAATATTGAATGAAACAAGTGGAGTGAGACAACCTCACTGACCACTTGTTTCACGATGTTGTCTCAGCCTTTACGGGTATAGATGCGCTGCAGACCGTAAATGGGAAGCCTTTTCTTCGTACCGTTCTTTTCCCAGCCGCTGATGCGTGTCATGATAGCGGTGATCGCATAGCTGTCCGCAGGCTTGATGTCCTCCTTCAGCTTTCCAAAGCACTCACACCAAATCTCAATGTTCGATACAGTCTCACGGTGCACCGAACCGACAGGCTGTGTGGGTTCATCGGGGTTCTGCAGGAAACTGCGGCGTTTGTAGATATCCATCGTATCCCAGTCGGTAGGCAAAATCGTATCCAGATAACGGATGACGAGCCCTTCACGGTCATCCTGCTCCATTGCAGCAGACTGCTCCATCTTTGCATAGTTTTCAAGTTCCGCAGGCAGGAACAGCGGTTCATCCTCTTTCACATACACCAATGTCTCCGCCCACATCATGTCGATATCGAATTCTGTTAGATCCCACGGCTTGTACTGGTTGCCGCCGGGAACTCTGACCGTCCAGAAGCGGCGGTTGCCGGTCACGTCACGCAGAAATCCGTTCTCGGAATTGGTCGTGCCGAAGAAAACACACTGTCTCGGATGCGGGGTGACACGTCTGCCGAAGGAGGCACGGTACTTGTCGTCCTGACGGGAAATGAACGCCTTTACCTTATCGATGTCAGCCTTCTTCATTCCGGCAAGCTCACCGATCTCCAAAATCCAGTATCCCTGCAGCTTTTCCGCAGCAGTCTTGTCGTTCATATCGGAAAGGTTCAGACTGTCGGAATACCATTCGCCGCCGAGTTTCCCGATGAAGGTCGATTTGCCGATGCCCTGCGGTCCGTTCAGCACAAGGATATGGTCGAACTTGATGCCGGGGTGATATACACGCTGCACAGCGGCACACATGATCTTGCGGGACACCGCCCGGATATATGCGTTGTCATCAGCACCGAGATAGTCGATCAGCATAGTGTCGATACGCTCGATGCCGTCCCACTCCGGCAAACGGGAGAAATACTCCCTGATCGGATGATAGGAACGATCGTCAGCAGCCTTCTGGACGGCGATATCGTAATTACGAGCCGAAAACGTACCGTAGCTGGCATCGACATAGCAGATAAGCTGTGCGTCATCGGCATCACGCCAGAAACGAGCAGGATGCTTCCACGGCACTTCGCCGCTGATCTCCATACCGTCCGCCAGTTGATTGAACACGATGCTCCGCAGATACTGGTCATTTTCCATGATCAGGCGGATGTTGTGCAGGCAGTTCTCCAGAACGCCGTCCTTATTGCGGCGCAGGCGTTTCTTCCAGTCATCATCGACAGGGGCTGAGAAGTCGCTTACCGCTTCTGCAAGGCGCTCTTCTGCCGCAAGCAGCTTTACAGCATCAAGGCTCATTGCAAACTTGCACATCTCCCGGTAGGATGCCTTATCGTCCAGACCGCCGAATTTGTGTATGCGCACGATATCAAAAGCGTTGCAGAGTTTCAGGTATGCCGGGTCTTTCGCATGGTGCGAGTACACAAACATATCCTCCTTGATCTCGACACCCGCCATGCTGTGTGCGGTGATGAGATGCCAGCGGTTCTTGTTATCAGTCGGCTCATATACATCAGACAGGAATTCCGACAGGGCTTTGCTGATCGGGAAAAAAGCTCTGTTGAACAGACCGACAGCACCTTCCTTTTCCAGAGGATTCTGCACCTTCTGCTGCGTGACCTGATTCGCCTTGCTCTCCTGGGAAGAGGTCGGGAGCTGTGTCGGATCAGTCCATTCTGGGTGTGCCGACAGGATATCATCGGGATCAAGCCACGCCTTGTCCACTTCCTTGAACTCAAAAGCACCGTTCTGCGGACAGGACGGCCAGTACATAAGCTGATTCGGCTGATAGGAACATTCATCAAAATAATCAATGCCTAGCATCTCAGCGACATACCGGGCGACCGCCACGAACTCCTCCGGTGTCACATCCCGTGTCATCGGAACAAGGATACGTGCTCTGGGGTTCTCAGGCGTACTGGAATGCGTGGTATACAGGCAGGCGGTATACGGCATCGTTGTTTCAAAGTTATCCATGTATTCACGGGTAAGGCGGTCGCCGTCAAAGGAGAGGATAGACCTCTTTTCAACGGTATCGATCTTGCGTCTACCGCCCTTCAGCACACCGCCGACAAAGCCGCCGTGGTCTTTTGCTGCATCACGCTGTGACTTCGACATTTTGGCATATTCCTCGGCGGTTTCCGTGGTTCTCTGCGGAACACGCAGGCGTTCCTTGAGGTCATCATAGCTGATGGTCTTGTTCACCCATTTCTTTGCCTGACAGCTGTTGCCGTAAGCGATAGCAAGTGGTCTCATGTGCATTCCTCCAAATCAGTAGTAAAATAGCGTATCGGGATATGCTTCCGTTTCGCACGGTCAATCTCCGCCTTCATGCCGGGACTGATATAACTGCCGAAAACCCACAACTCCGCACATTTACTCAGCAGTATGATATTCATGAACAGAGCGGTATCCCGTTCTTCCGAGATATCATCATTCATGAACTGCGTGAAATATATGTGCGGTGTTATGGGCAGGCAGTGCATATCGACAGCAAAGCGGCTGTATTTTCGTGCGTTCTCAGTGTTCTTCTCCGTATCTCCGGCATAGGGAGAGCAGATGTAGACGATAGGTCGGAAGGCTGCAGCTTTCGCCGCAGCCTTCTCTTCCTTCTCGATACGGGTAAATGCTTCATATTCGGTGGGGCTGTAATAGCCCTCGCCATTATATTTGTCTGCCATTCAGCCCTCCTTGATCTTTGCGGCATACCATTCCAGATAGCGTTTTCTCTCGTGGTAGTCCGGCACAGACACAAGCAGTCCGATATCGACCTTCTGCAGCGTTTCAAGCAGGTCGATCTGCTCCTGCGTCAGGTACGGGCGGATGCTGGTCTTCTTTTCGATGCCGTGCTGGATTCGGAACTGCTTTGCAGTCATACCGAGAACGATGCGGTTGAGCATATCGCACTCGTTGCTGAAGTGATAAGGCTTCGGATCGTCTTTCAGCAGGCGGATGTTTTCGGTCAGCAGCGGGAACTCCTGTCTTGCTGAGACTAGCGTTTTGATGAAGGCTTCCATTTCGTTGAAGCGATGGATATACAGTTCCTTGAACTGCGCAGCCCTTTTGCCGCGATAGCCCATAGCCAGAAAGACAAAGCCGTCACGAGTCATCACATAACACGGCTGCTTATGCCCCTGTTCGTTGATGTATGTCGACTCCTCAAAATTGAGGAGTCGGAAATTCTCCGAACAATCGAGATTTCTAATGTCACGAAGCACCAAATCGTGCCTCTTTTCAAAGAACTGCGCCACGAAACGGCTGTCAACTCTGACCGTGTCCTGCTTGTCAACGAACACACCGAAGTCATCCATAGGAATTAAAGTCTGCATAATAAAAACTCCTCTCGGAAAATTTGAGGTATCCCTCTACTACTTCATTGGAAACGAGACAGCCGTTTTGACGAAGGGTTCGTTAATTTTTCTGGTAGAAATCGCATTCGTACCCATCAGCCTTGAGAATAAGTCCTTTTGCCCACGACGGGACTCTGCTCATCTGCTCACATACAGCATCTACAGACATCCGCTTATCCGCCTCGATGATGATCTCGTCATGCACCGTTGCTACCATAAAACAGTGCGATAGCGTCTGCATACTGTAAAAAAGCAGGTCGCGAGCGATCGCCTGCGTTACATTCTCTGCGATCTTGCCAGAGAAGGTTTCAAGCCTGTCCCACTTCTTGGCGGTATTCAGCCCCATGTATGTGATACACTTTCCGCCGAACTTACTGCACCCGATCTTGGGTTGAGCATAAGCAAGCCTTCTGCCGGAGGGCAGCGTGATAAAAAGCATACCGCCTGCATACGAAAACAACAGGCCGTGTGTTTCCTGCACCGTTCCCTGAGATACAGCGGTGATCGCTGCCTTCTCCAGATCACGCCAGAGCCGGACGATATTCGGGTTTGCCGCCCGCCATGCATCCACCAGTGGTTTCAGTTCCTCTTCCTTCATGCCGGACTCCAATGCACCCATACTGATCAGCGCACCAACACCGCCACCGTAGCCGCAGGACAGCGTTGCCTGTTTGCCTTTTTGCCGAAGTTCCGAATTTTCACCGTGCTTTTCGACCTTACAGTGGAACATACGGCTTGCTGTAGCGCAATAGATGTCGCCGTTGTTCGCAAAGGTGTCCAGCACCCACTGTTCTCCGGCAAGCCATGCCAGAACACGGCATTCTATCGCCGAAAAGTCCGCTACAACAAACTTGAATCCCGGACGGGGAACAAAGGCGGTTCGGATAAGCTGAGACAGCAGATCAGGCACATTGCCATACAGCATCTCAGCATCCTCATAACTGCCGTATTTGACTGTATCCCGTGCGACCGCTAAGTCTGGGATATGGTTCTGCGGCAGGTTCTGGAGCTGCACGATCTTGGAGGACTGCCGCCCTGTGCGTGATGCACCATAGAAGCTGAACATACCACGGACTCTGCCGTCTGAGCATACTGCCGCCTGCATTGCCGTGTATTTCTTGACCGATGACTTGGATAACTGCTGCCGCAGTTCCAGCACCGTTTTGACCGGCTCTTCCGCTGTCTTCAGCAATGCGGCAACTTCCTTTTTGCCAAGGGAGTCGGGTGTATATCCCTGCTGTTCCAACCAGTCCAGAAGCTGATATACCGAATTCGGATTCTCCACTCCGGTCAGGCGGCTCATCTCCGCTGACAGCGTTGCTTTCGCCTGTGCATCAATGCGGAGCGCTGCATCGGCAAGGTCAGTGTCAACGGCAATGCCGCGATCGTTTATCTCCTGATCCAGATAGAACTCTTCCCAGACAGCAGCAGGAACAGGATAACGTGAGAGCCGTTCGTCAATGGCAAGTTCTGCGACCACATCCTGCCTGTTGTATGTCTTGAAAATCTCCCATTTTTCCGGTGCATCAGAAGGAGCGTGAAACTGCGGAACACCGTCAATAACGACGGCATATGGGACGCAGAAGTATTTGATGAGCGCCTTGCCTTCCGGCATTTTCTGCTGTTCGAGTTTCAGCGCAGCACCGGCATCCGCAAGCGTAGACGGCAGTGCAAGCGTTCTGCAATGTATCATGGTGCAGTGCCAGCCACGGGGGGACAGGTAGTCTCCGACTGTATCTTCGGGGATACTGTAGCTGCGGAAAATATGCGGATAATTATCACGGAGATACTTTGACAGACAGATACGTTCAAAGTTCACATTATGGGCGCGTTTGATGACAGTTTCATCGACAAGCGCACGGAGGATATCTTCGGGAACAGTATCACCGGCAGTGAAGTCATATTGCTGTACCTCTCCGCCGTCAACAGAAATGCTCATAAGCGTTATAGCAAAGTATGGAGAGTCGGCATAGGCATACACGCCGCACTTGGTAATATCACGGTCACTGCGAGTCTCAAGGTCAATTTCTATACAATTCATATCGTCACATCCTTATAGCAACAGAGCCCAGCCGTATGGTATTGGGCTGGGCTCCGGAGTCAATTAGCTGAGAAAATCGTCATCGATGTCTGCAAAGTCATCCTCTGCACGGCTGTGTCCGCCAAGGGGTTCGCCGTCCTTCACCTTCATCAAATTGTTCAGGCCGCAGGCGATGCCTTTTGCCGTTTTGGTCGCATATGCGTAGAAATTGATGCTTGCACGACCGTAAACACCGCTGTATACCTCGGAGGTGTCGATGATCGGCTGACGGTCTGCATCGACCACGCCGGGAGCAGTGATGGAGTTTGCGTTCACGAAGTAGCTGTTCGCATAAGCCGGATCATCGGGACGCTCGGTATCTCCGTCCCTGAGCGGAGTTTTCAAAGTGCTGAGCGGCGGAACGCTCTTGCTGGTACCCTTGAGCTTGCCTGTGCCTTCCTCGTATGCCGCCTGAATCGCTGCCTTGATCTTCTCGATGGTTGCGGTATCGCTCTTCGGGATGATCAGGCTGACCGAGTATTTCGGCTTTGCGCCTTCCTCGATAGCCTTCGGCTGCCACACATTTGCATAGCTCCAGCGGCACACGCCGGTGATCACCTTTGTCGGAATAATCTTCTTTTCCATAGTATCAGTCCTCCATAAAATCGTTTTTGGCTGTATTCCACTCCGCCCTGCGGTCGGAGATAGGAACGAGTGTCGGTTTGCCAGGTGGCTTGTGGATCAGGCCACCGAGCAGTTCTTCAAATTTTCGCTTGCCGAGCAGCTTGGTCATCGCAGTAAGCCCCAGAACCTTGTGTTCATAGGGATCAAAGCCTGCGGCGGTCACTGCATCCGCAACGGCAGCTTCATCGGTGTATTTGCGGACGGAACGCCCCTCGACCAGTTTCCACTGCGACCAGTGCTTTCCGGAGAGAGCCTGCTGCATCGCATAGTCCTTGATGTCGGATATCCACGAGGTGAGGTCATCTGCCTTTGCAAGGATAGCCTCGATCTCATCATCGGTCAGTTCCGGCGGCATTGCGAAATCATATCTCGCAAGCGCAAGGTTGTATTCAGCCCGTTTGCGGCAGGTCTGCTTGACCTTGCAAAAACGGCAGTGTTCACCGGCGCAGAATGCACCTTCACCTGCGAGGGCGAGTACAGCGGCAGGCTTCAAAACAGTATCACCCCACTGGAGCAGTTCTTCTACTGTCTTTGTACAGGTATCACAGTGGTTCAGGCGCGGCTGAAAGATTGTCATCTTCACTTCAGTAAATTCATACAGCGAAGCAAACGCATCTATCGCTCCGAGGCTATAGCACATAAGTTGCGTATTGTCCTGCGCACTGACTTCAAGCTGACCGTATTTCAGATCGCATATATGCAATGTCTGGTCGGAAATCAGCAGGAAGTCGGCAGTGCCGAAGCATCCTTCCGCCCAGCGTTCACAGGACACACGCTGCTCTACAAGGACGGTAGGATCGCGGCATGAAGCACGGGCGGCTTCGATCTGCTCAAGCACATAGTCACGATACTGGTCGGTCGCCTCAGCCATTTCAGCATCGGTGCATTCAGGAATAGAGATATCCTCGCCGAGTGCCTGCCTGATCTTTGCCTCGCCGATAGAATGCGCGAGGGTACCCGCGAGAGCATAACTGCTGTCTGAATCCGGTGCTTTGGCATTCAGCGCAGCAGAGGGCGGACACGAAATCCACATCTTACTCGCCGAAGGCGGCAGGTTGGAATGTACATCAGGCATTCAACTCACCAGCTTCCTCCAGCAGTGTCGGATACTCGGCGGGATCAACAGCACTGAGCTTGTCGCCGCCGTGTTTCTTCAGCAGTTCCTTGACCTGCACTGTCTTACCCGCACGGGACAGTTCCGAAAGAACAGCACGAACCTGCTCAATGGTTACGGTCGGCTTCGGTGCAGGCTGCGATTCAGCCACCGGAGCATCGTCCGTATCGCCTGTGGGCAACTCCTCAAAGGTATTGAGGTAGTTCTCAGTGGTCTGCTGTGTGAACTTCTGCAGCACGGCAGTGAGCGCATTCAGCGCATTTACCAGTTCCATCATCGAATCCATGTTTAAGGGCCTCCTTTGTCAAATTTTTTGCCAATCGTTTTGATACGATGCTGATCGCAAGCAGCGTATCCACAAGTTCCTGAGTCTTTGCATTCACGGTTTATCACCTCCCTCTACTTTCCAATGGAAAGCTGACGGTCGATTTGACGAAGGATTTTCAAAAAAATTCTTCAGTCAGCGTTGCAGTCACTTTTTTCATGCGGGAGAGAAGCGTAGTGCGCGGAATATCCAGTTCCTGCGCAATCTCTGTGTCCGACAGGCCGTTCTGACGCAGTTCAAAGGCACGAAAGATACCCGGCACAAGTTCGTCCATCCTTTTTATAAGTGTTTCGAGCAGAAGCTGATCGGCTGCGATCTCCGCTGTATCCGATGCTTCATCGACCATTCTTTCGAGCATGGTCTCCTCATCGCCTTCGTCATTCGTGGCCGGGCAGTCGAGGGAAAGCGTGTCCCCAGCGCGGCGGTACTTACAGGTGCAGCAGTCCATGTCGCAGTAGCGGTAGTTTGCCTTTGGGCAGGCACAGCGGCCATGATTCTGCTGTGTTCGGCGATAAGCATTGATGTCGCGGTAATAATCATCGTGAACTTCCTTTGACACCTCAATCACTTTGTTCATCTGTCTCAGATAGATTTGCATAAAAAATTCCTCCATTGACGTGAATGGAGGAATCGACCGGCTGCAAAATGGGCGCAAAAACCCTGACCGCGATCCAGATGGATTTCTCCATTCGGATTGCGGCCGCCAGCGCATAAGGCAGCCGTACATATTAAATTTCGACTGAAACTGTCTGTTGCGCCACCGCTGATCAGACGGCGCAGACAATCTCAGTAAGCAGTTTTATGTCATGCTTGGGACAATGCTATTGACTTTTCCTTACCTATGGTGTACAATCAAGGTAGGTATACTGGTGGAAGCACTGGCAAGCCGTTGTAACGGCAACAGAGATTGTATCCTGCAATCAAAGCTTGCCCTACTGCATAGCTGAGAACTGTCTCGAAACCGCCACGCATACCTAAACCACCTTGATTACGCGGGGTGCCTATGTTCGACATCAGGGCTACATCATAAGCGGCTCCATGAAGTTGATTCATAAGCAAACCCGTGGATGCGTAAGGATTTGCATATCCTGCTTGAATTTGCTGCCAGCTTTGTTGAATTGCTGTGTTTACGCACGATGCAAATTCTGCTGGATTGGTAGGCATTGATTGCCCACCCAATGAAATTGGTAGATCATACATCATATTGGTGTACCTCCTATTGTTTTTGCGGATTTAATTGCCGTCTGATTTCATTATAACTCTCAACGACCTGAAAAGCTAAGACAGAAAATTTAGGAGAATTTTCCCCGCGCTTTATTACTCACAGGAGGTGCTATTATGAGGCGAGAAAACGAGAATCTATCTGATTATTTACTTAGAATTCACGAAGAAGAATTAGGGTATGAATACCGTTCCGAAGAGGTACAAGCAAGAGTTCTTGTTAGAAAATATAAAGAATTCATCAAAGTTCTTAATCTACACGATGATATGACAGAAGAAGAAGAGAAACTGTTCCGGGAATTCGTTCGTACAAATGAAACACTAAAATCCTTTTATAAAAAAGGATCAGGGCACTCCGAAGCGGCAAAAAAATTACAAGGGCTGTATTATTTCGCTAATAGTTATTACGAAAATGAACTATATCCTCGCTATGTTAAGGAAGCAAATTGCCTTCGACCAAAAGAAGCACAGATTCATATGATGGATATGGCGCGCTTGCATTCTGTTCCGAAAGGGCTGGAACCGAATTCATTCCTTCAACATCTAGAAGAGCAATGGGATGCATTCATGAAAGATTATGTATATGTCGTTTCTTCTCCTGAAATTGAAGGACATTCTCTTTCTCAAGCTGTGGACGATGAAATCGAGTACTACAAGTACAAATACAACAACTATAATAAACCATCAGGAGAATTTGAAGGTGCGGAAATAGAGTACTACAATGGGCAAAATGACAATCCGTATAAGAACTTGTATATCTACTGTCTTTTCCAGTATGTAAGCTATTTCTTAGCAACAAAACTACCGGTCTTTTCAGTAGAAAAGTTTACAGGGATTGAGGCGTTGAAAGCATATAAAGATAAACATACACTGTCTTTAAGGGATGTTGCTGAAGCCTATTCGCTCATCGACAATACAACAGCAGATAAAGCATATGAACGTTTAAAAAAGCAATTTCAGAAATATGACTATTTTGAAGGGTACAAAAATGGAATCGGTGAATACCAATTTCACGATATTACGGAGCCATTAGCTTTTTCAGAAACGTACAGAAAAAAGGATACTATTCCGTCAGACTACACGGATTTCATGATTCGCTATGTGTATTGTAAACTCATTGCTTTTGCAATTGATGGTAAGATAGATAACATCTCTGCTCTGAAGAAGTATCATTCTTTCTTCGAGGAGTCCTATATGGAACTGATTAAGACGGTTTATATATCTGATGCAAAATTCAGCACATTTCTGGATATCCTTATCGGTACCGCAGGCAGAATCAGTCTTAGGTTATTGGCCCCTAAAGAAAAAGTGGATATGATGGTGTAATGAGCGTCATTTATCGTTCTCGACTGTTATCAAATCGTCACGTAATAACTCAAGTTCCATCGTCCCGAGTGTTTCTGGTGAGCCGCCGTGAAGCATTAATAGCGAATCACAGATATTTGTTTCCAAGTACGCACCTATGCTGCTGAGTAGAGTTTCCACTTGACTTTCAGCAATCATTCTTTCTGTAATTGTCATCGATTTGACCTCCTTGTGTCTTTGATTTCTGCTTCCAGTATACAGCAAGGTAATAAAAATGACCATCAAGTGTCACTTGATGGTCAAAAAGCACGCAAAAAGGGGCTATTCCACTAATTCCAATTATAGGAATCAGCGGAATAGCCCCTAAATATGTTATAGAGCATCAAGTGGCACTTGATGCTGAGAAGCACCAAATCACCATTTTCTGCGTTTTGCACAAATCACAATAGTGATAGTAGTACATTATTACTACGAATCCAGTTCACATAGAGTCACCTTTAGCTTTGCTTGATTGAGGTACATTTGCCAGCGTTCTATGGTTTCATCCGTATGCTCGTCCACAAGCCATTTGAAGAACCTGCCTTCCATTGTATTCGGAAAATCCATTCCGATTTTTTTCATCAGGTCATAGCAGTATTCTTTGTTAAGGTTCAGACCAATAAACAGCTTCAGCAATGTCTGGAAAGTAACGGACTTGTCCGTCTTATTGCGTAATTCGCTTATTGTCTGCGTACTGAGGTTTGAACGCTCACTTAGCATCTCCGCAGTAAGTCCTTTGCGAGTAATATGATAGTCGACAGTTTTATGGAATGAACCGGGCAGTTCATCGAAATCGCTTTCAAACTGTTGTGACAGCTTAACAATTTCTGCAATGGCAGCAGCCTCTTCCTCGGTCAATTGGTTCTTGGCGAGTTTAGCATCATACTCCGCTTCGAGCAAGGAATCGGCTGTGACCTCACGGCACAAGAAGCAGGCACGGTAAAACGAGTCATCATAATCCAGCTTGATACGCTTTTTACAGGCGAAAAGGAAACAGCATTCATCGACATGATCCAGTGCATACTGCGTCATTACCGGCTGCTCTTCATCATTAAACTGAATATACTTCGGAGCATTTATACAGAGCATATTGTTAACAAAAACAATCTTGTCCTCTGCGTACAGTGCATCCAGAACCGGATGTGTTATGATCATACGTAGTGCGCTGATAGAATCAACTACGAAGCTGCCGTTCTTGCCAATAATCTTAGAACCAAAGGAGAAGTGGGGGATGGACTTTCCTTCTATGTATACATATGTACCATGTGCTTGTTCAAAGCCCAACTCAATAGCACGGAGTTTGGCTGCAAGTCGGGAAACCTGAAAGAAATCAGCAGTATCCTGAATTGCCTGAGCCATTACTTCCGCATCTCTGGTACTTGCTGGCATACACTGACGCAAATCATGAAGTCGATCTTGAATGAACTTTTTAGTAGTAGATGCGGGCATCAGGATTTTCGGAGCAAGGGTGTTTGCCTGCCACTCGATCCACTCCAATGGGGTTGAGTTCGCCCTCTCCTTACCATAAGCCTCTACTATCTCGCAGGAAATAAAGCGATACTCCTGATTCAATAGGCGCATCAATTCAAAAAACATCTTGTGCCGCTTCCAGTGTACACATTCATGAATAATAGTGTTATTCATTGTTCCGATATTGTGCATGAAAAAGACATCGGGATTTACTAGCATAGTTCCCGGTGGAACAGTGATACCCTCAGTCTCAAAATAACTGTCGTCTTTATATACTGTGACTGTAGTTGTTACAAAATAGGTTTTACCGAAAATGTTATCATCAAGCGGTGCAGGATACAACTTCATTCCGAGGTCACTTACAATTTCTTGTACCGGCAGTGGCATAGCTGTGTCCAGTGCCCGTGCACAGTGGTCACGCAGGAAATCTTCTGCAACTTTATCGGCATCCTCGCTGTAGAGATAAGGAACAAGATAGTGGTCGAGGGCAGTTTCCTTATCAAATCTATCTTTACTGTACTCTTCTACACGAACGATTCTGACATTATGCAGTCCATTCTTCAGGATGCTCTCGCAGTATACAGACATCCAAACTGACTTAGTATCTGATTCATAATCATAGCGTGACTTTCCATAAACATTTACATCGGCATTTATGCTTAACCGGAAATGCAGAGCATCTCCGCCGGAGGTCTTAAAGGTCACACCCATAACATGATAATCATCCAACTCAAATCTGCTAACGTCTGGGATAAGGTGCATTGCCAGAAACGAAGTTCCTTTTTTCTGGCAGAGGAAGCCTTTGACTTTGTTGTAGATATCATCGTAATAGTTGTCGTACATATACTCTTCAAAAGTGCGGTAGATCTTCATCTTGGTGACTCCTTTCGATAGGGTATTCACATATACTATATATATTATACCACAATATGACGGATTTTGCAAGTGGCTTAGACTACTTAATTATACATTCCTAAAGAAAAATCGTGCGTTCGCAAGATTAATTTGCGATTTCTCTTGCATTTTGAATCGAGATATGATATAATAGTATTTACAATGCTATGTGAAAGTCCTACGGTAAAATGTCAATAGGCAAAAAGTAGAAAAACAAGGAAGAAATCCATACATTCTGCCTAAGAAGAGACAAAAAGGGTACTCCTACTAAAGCTTGCGCCGAAAAATTTTTTCGATGGGCTGGAGGTGCCGGATCAATACTCCTCCGGCGGGATATACAGGCGGTTAGTCTTCAGCAGTGTATAGACTAACCTGACTAACTTTCTGGCAGTGAGAGCGAATGCACGTTTGTGATTGTGCTTGTTAGCCTCCTTGTATTTGAGACTGTAGAAGCGCTTGAACTCCGGATCGCATCTTCTCAGAGCGTTTGCGGCTTCGCACAAATAATATTTCAGATGATGGTTACCGCCCTGGATCATACGCTTGTCCTCAGCTTCAAAGTCACTGGACTGGTGCTGAGTCCAGACAAGACCAGCGTATTTTGCAACGCTTGCCTGACTGGGAAAACGGTTAATATCACCGATCTCAGCAATGATTCCGGCAGCATAGACGTTGCCGATGCCCTTGATCGAGGTCAGTGTCTGCGGGATCATTTCAAGCATTTTTTCAATCGCCTTGTCGTATTCCTTGATCTGCTTCTGGAGCAGACGTATGGTGTTCATAGAGATGACAATCATCTGCTTGGCGGCATCCGCAATGACCTGCGGCGGACGGTAAGAATTCTTCGCAGCACGCTGAACAGCTTCCGCGATCTCTTCTGGATTCTCAAAGTGATTTTTTCCGTGCTTACGAATAAAATCCGCTAGCTCATCGGTATTCATGTACGCCAGCTCATCGAGCGAAGAGAACTCCTCAATCAGAGCCATTGACGTTGCACCGAATTTATCGGAGAAGATTTTCTCCTGTGTCAATCCGGAAAAGCTAATGAAAACGGTGTTCAGAAGACGCTGCTTTTCCCGTGTCAGTTCCTGTACGAGCTGGTGACGCGCTCTTGTATACATTTTGAGCGCCTGATACTTGTAATCGTCCATGTAGACCTCCTTATTGATTCTGCCGAAGCGAAGGTGGTCAGCAATGACGAAGGAATCGACATAATCGTTTTTTGGAAGATCGGAATAGGCATCCCGGAACTTTTTGACCTGCTTGGGATTGAGCATATGCAGGCTTCTTTCAAATCGTCCAAGACTGCCACTTTCACGAAGAAAACGCATGAGATTATCACCGTAAACGGAAGTCGCTTCCATGCCGATCACAACCTTTGGAATATCCTGCAAGAGAAGCACAGAGGTAACTCTGTCAACAATTATTTTTGCACCATTCCTGTTATTCGGTACAGAAAACGAACTATGTTTACTGCCGTCAGAATACATGAGATAGCAGACGTTATTCTTGCTGCTGACATCAATGCCAACATAAAGTTTGTCTTGATTCATATTTTCCACCTCCCTTCATCGGGATTTGCGATCAACAGGCATTCAGCTACCCATGATACTGTGGCATCATCAACCTCGCTTATCAGAATCCACTCCGGGTGGCTCCGATGCGATGATCCGTACTGCCTGTAAAAACGGATGGAACACATCCCGGATAAACAAGCCTACGTGTAAGCAGCTAACTCACAGCTCTGGGGAACAGACTCTCTACGGAAGCAGCCATGCGGCTCGACTGAGGTGAAACAGAACTTGTTCCTGCTGATCACAGCTATTTTATCATGGGTATGTGAATGCCTGTTGATTGTTTGATTAAACCCGGCGGAACTCCGCCGCAGCATTGAAATCTCCATTCGCTACGCTGATTCCGATTTCAATGCTGCCCTTCTCAACCAAGCGTAGCAGAGGTTCATTGGGGTGCTCTTGAAACTACCCTAAAATCTATTCGAGGTGATTATATGTCCATAAGCTATAAAAAGCTTTGGAAGCTATTGATTGATAGAGAAATGAAAAAGAAAGACCTACAAATAGCGGCCGGAATCAGTTCCGCCTCAATTACCAAAATGGGCAAGAATCAAAATGTTAGTACAGAAACCTTACAAAAAGTATGTACAGCACTTAATTGCAATATAGCAGATATCATTGAAATGACTCCAGAGAACAATGAGTCATAAATAATAATTTACTCTTACTTTGGAGGTATTACAATGGCAGCGAAAAAGCCTATCTTAGTTTCTCTTTTCTCAGGCTGCGGGGGGCTTGACCTCGGATTTGAGTGTGCTGGATTCAAGCGCGTTTGGGCAAACGATTTTGACAGCGATGCACAGGCCATATTCTCGAAGAATCTGGGACCTATTGATGGTCGCGACATTAGAACAGTCCCCTCAAGTGAAATCCCGGCTTGTGAGGTATTAACAGCAGGATTCCCATGCCAGCCATTCTCAAATGCAGGAAACCGGAAAGGCGTTAATGATTCTCGTGGTATGCTCTATCAGGAGTGCCTTAGAATTATTGCTGACAAAATGCCGAAAGTTATTTTATTTGAGAATGTACGTGGATTACTATCTACTAAATATATCGATGGTCGCAAATTGATAGATGTTATTAAAAGCGATTTGGAGTCTATGAATGATGTTGGCTACAATGTCACATACGAACTTGTAAATGCCAGCGATTATGGCGTTCCCCAAAATCGCTATCGTTTAATTCTTGTCGGTATCCGTAAGGATCTCGGCATTACATTTGAATTCCCAGAGAAGGTTCAGGATAAAAGCAACTTAACTCTTCGACATATTCTTGATATTCCAGAAGATGCCCCTAATCAGGTTGACTGGGAATTATCTCCTCAAGCTATGGCAATGGTCGAGCAGATTCCAGAAGGCGGATCGTGGAAGAACATCCCATACGAGAATCTTGCACCAAGATTTCAAAGAATCCGTGACGATATGCAGCGTTACCATGCACCGAATTTTTATCGTCGTTTTTCAAGAGATGAAATTAATGGTACTATAACCGCTGCTGCACAACCCGAAAACTGCGGAATTATTCACCCTGTTCATAATCGCCGGTACACTATCCGAGAGATTGCGCGTATTCAGTCATTCCCCGATGACTTTGTTTTCATTGATGACACACTCAAAAACATTGTTGCAATGTATAAGGTGATTGGAAATGCAGTTCCGGTAAAACTGGGGGAAGCTATGGCCACCGCTATTATGCAACAAGTATTCCGAAAGAAAAAGGTGAAATAACAATGGGAAAGATTTATGTATCAGCCAGCACCTTAGATGAGGCTATAAACTACTTTACTCATACAGAATACTCTTCGCCAGAACAGTTAGGCTTGTTTTTCTTGTTTAAGGGCATGAAGTTTAATAGCAAGGAATACCACACCTTTTACAAAGAGGGCGAAGCAAGAAAAAAAAACACATTGCTCATGTATTTCCTGTGTGGACTATTTGATTCAAGGACAGAAAACGGCGGAAAGCGATGCGGCTTATTTCCGTTTTCTTTTAGCACCAGAATTAAAGCTGGAAACTATTATAATGGCGGATCAGAGTTCAGAAAACTTCTTGGAAGAGTAAAGGATACTATGGATAATGCTCTTATTGATGAGAGTAATTATTTGCGGAAAGATGAGCTGGATACAACAAAGTATAAATTCAGACCTGATTATATTCCTTTCCTTTATGACAATTGTTTGCATGAAAATAAGATTCCTTTAAAGTATTTTGCTGCTTGGTATTTCCGCTTTTTCCCATTTGAGGTTGATGACTCTTGGATTTCTGAACCATCTGACGAACGTTATGAGGATTTTACTCGAATCTGTACGAAGGAACTTATAAGAGCATTGAATCTTACTGCCAAAGAGTTATCAAATCTATTTGACACCGAAACTGGTCTCATTACATATCAAGACACCCAGATCACCGGTGATGAACTAAGGAGCAGGCTGACATTTGACGGTGATGCTACTTCCCCTGAAATATCCGCACTTACTGTGCCCATTGACTACATGGACACAACCTTTGAGTTTTCTGCCGAGCAGGTGAATGAACTTATCACACCACACGGCAACAATATTACAGCCGAAAAATTGCTTTCGCTTCTTCTGGGTACAAAGCAAGTTGTATTAACGGGGCCTCCCGGAACAGGAAAATCCTATATTTCTGGTATTATCAAAAGGAGCTTTGATACTACATATCTTGTTCAATTCCACCCGAATCTCACTTATGAACAATTCATAGGCGGAAACAAATTTGCTGAGGATGGCAGTGTAATTCCACAGGCCGGAGTATTTCTTGAATTTTGCGAGACGGCTCGTAATGATACTCAGCATAAATACCTCTTCCTGATTGATGAGATTAACCGTGCTAATGTCTCGAAGGTTTTTGGTGAAATAATCCTTACACTTGACAGAGAGTATACTGCCCAACTCCCTGCAGAACTGAAAACCAAAGAGGGTACGCTTATTTCAGAATTTTCGATTCCTGAAAATGTGTACATTCTTGCTACTATGAACTCAGCAGATAGAAGTATCGCACTTGTCGACTACGCCATCAGACGCCGATTTGCATTTGTGAATTTTTACCCCAACAGCGAGATTATTGACTATATGTCGGACTATTCAAACCTTCCAGCCATCAAGGTTAGCAAATTGATGAATGGAATCAATAGTAAGTTGCTGTCTGTGCTTGGAGATGCCGATCTTCTGCTTGGTCAATCATATTTTATGCCAAAATGGGCTATTGATCCTAACACGCATAAAATACTGTGGAGTGAAGAGGTGCTTCTCTCCCTCTTTAATTACTATATCTTGCCTATTATAGAGGAATATACATATGGAAACAAGCGATATCTCACTAATATTCTTGGAGATAAGCTTCCAACACGCATTGACGATTCTTCTGAATTCATGCGTGAAATAAGGTATCAGTTTGGAAATTGAGGTGAAGCAATTTGATTACCTCAAAACTTGTTGAACAGGGAGCTTTGCTTCGCTTGAATAAAGAAGAGGTGCCCATTATTCAGAAGCTCCTTTCAAATAAAGGAATGTCATGGGACAGCTTAGATGCATCGCAAATGGTCATGAAGCTTCCTCAACAGTATATAGGATACATAGGCTTACCCAGTCGACGAATCATCATCAAGCCAAAACATAGTGGTGTCACGATCAGTCATATTTTGCGCATATATTATTTCCTGTATTCGGCAGAGTATACTGATCTTGATACACCCATGTATGATGTTGAAGGCGGAAATGATGTAAATCTCTCTGCCATGTTCATCAAAGAATTGCTGGAGATTGTTCATCGCGGTTTGCCAGTAAGCTATACATTACGAGAAGATTCACTGAATTATGTTCGTGGGAATATGCTCGTGACACAGACAAAAATGAACATACTAATGCATAAATCAGACTCTTTTGTTTGCGAATTTGATGATCTTACAAGAGATATTCCAATTAACCGAGTGCTATTAGCAGCAGCAAAAAAGCTTGAAACGCATACCAAAAGCCCGGAACTTGCGTATACTATTCGGCAATTTGGAAATGTGGATTACAAGAAATACCCGGCAGAAGTATCAACAAATAAGAACACGGCGTATTGTAAAAAAGCAATTTCCTTAGCTTATATGATTTTGAACGATTTAACTATATCAACTGTTGGGGAAAAGGCCGCTGGAGAAAGTCTACTTATCAACTTTGATAGGGTTTACGAAGATTTTATCAAAAAGGTTCTTATGGTTTATTCTTCGCTGGGAAAGTTTAGCTATTGGACTGCCGGAAAAAGTTATGCATACTGTTCAAATGATGATGGACATATTGAGCGAGATTACTTGCCCGATTTATTATTTGATTACTACGAGGAATACGGAAAACCACACGCAAGAGCTATACTTGATATGAAGAATAAGACATCCTCGCCTTTTCATAATCCAGATGTTTATCAAATGTCTTTTTATTCCCAGATGCTAAGCTGCAAAAAAGTGATTCTGTGTTATCCTGCAGGGTATGATAAACCTTCATGTGCCTTGCGCTTTGTAGATGAAAATTTCCACCTTCAAAAAATATATGCTGCTTACATGAATATAGCTGGTAACACTGCTGCAGAGTTCAAAAACAACATCAATTCTTTTGTATTGAAGATAGAGTGCCTATTGTGAATCAACATAACAAAAGCCGCTGAGTGGTACATTCTACTCGGCGGCTTTCTACATTTTAACGAACGCCCTATAATTCAACGAACAGCCTCAGTTCGTTGAATTATGCATCCAACAGCATTCAGCATCTCCGGCGACAGGGCAAAAAAATAAGACCTCGTCGGTCTGCCGTTTGCAAAAATCCCTGAAATCAAGCCTTTTTGCGGTATTCTTTGTATCAATCCCGTAACTGCTTTATCTAAAAATGTCAGCTGGGACAACTTTTTGCGGTATTCCTGCAATCGCTGTTCTCGGGTTTTCGCCACTTTCAAAGCCTTGATTTCTTCCAGTTCTGCCTTTAATGCATCCAGAAAAAGTGGGTCAATGACCTTGTGAATATTTTCAAGGCTGGTGTAATGCATTCCGCCACTGCGTCGTGTTTCTGGATTCAACGTCGATTCAAATACTGCACCAAAAATGGTTGGCGAGATTTCCGACCAGTCGAATCCTGCACTTGCCTTATTGACCAGCAAATCCACGATTTCTTCTGTAAAGCGAGGAATCTCAATGTTTTCATCTGCAAACAGTCCACCGTTGACATAAGGAAATGCAGCAAGGTCGTCTTCCATGTAAGGGTCACGATCTTCTGGCTTTGTGTCCAGTACTCGAAAAAGTTTTATGATTTCTTCTCTTACCTGTTTTGGCTGAAACTGCTTGAGATAATCTCCGAACATTTCATGTTGTCCAAAAATTCCTGCATCTTCTGCATACAGACAGAACACCAGCCGAACGCAGAGCATATTCAAACTTTTCAGTGTTTCCTCAGACTCTGGATTCTTGTATTGTTTCAGAATCGCATCGTACAGCTTCCCCACCAAATCGCCGGCTTTGAGAGAAATCTCCATCTCTTTTTTCAGATGCTCACTGCCTGTATCTACAAGAAATTGTAAGCGATAGTATTCTTTCGGCAAATCCTTCAAGAGAATCTGTTCTGGTTCGCCATTTGGCTTGTTCATATCATAAATCAGAAACTCTGAAAAGTTGCAGGTAATAACCCAGCGAGGATGCTTATCCACAGGTAGTTCCACAATGTAGCGTTTTGCCTGCTGAAACGGATTCAAAAACGTACCATCTGACTGTTTGATTGCTTTGCGTAAATCTTTACCAAGGCTCTTCTGTTTAATCATCACTTTTGTGCTCTCGATATAACCATCAATGAACCCGGTGCTTTTATCAATATGTACCTGATCTTCAAAGCTGATGAAGTGCGTGGCATTTTCAACTCCATAGACATTTTGCAGCAAGTCGATCCAAAATTTCTGTGACTGTCCTTTTTCGTAACCTTTGCCTTTCCAGTACTCCGCAAATTCCTTTGCAGCTTTCTTCTGTTGTTTTTCCGTAATATTCATAGTTGTGCCTTTCTTCCGCATAAACTATATTTATTTTAACATATTTCATTCCTATTTTCAAGCCCTTTTTAAAAATAAGAATTGCAAAACAGCAGATGCCTAACAATGATTTTGTAGACGTCTGCTGTCGCTTTTGTTTATGAAGTTCTTTTAATTGTCGCCGCATTTAAGCTGATAATTTAATGCCAGTCATTTTCTCGGAAAAAGCATTTATTTTTCCATTTTTTTCATGAGCTCATGAGAGAGTTATTATATCGTTCGAAGAAACTCATTATTCACAGCTCTTGTATCTATTTCATCGCCTATTTTTATTGTTAGAGGTTCTTTGGTAATAACTACCTTTTCAATTTTTTGATTATCCGAGTTAAATAGCAAACATTTATACATTCTAAATCCTATTAATTCCAATATTATATTTACGCTTAAATGATTATGCCTTACGCATAAAAATGTCAAAACAACAAAAAAAACTAAAAATTCAGCTGCTCCATCCCATTGTGTAAAATCAAAAGCGAATAATGGAAGAACGTATGAAAGAAAAAAATCTGATGTGATAGTCTTGCATTCTTCCACCTTTTCCAATACATATCTGTTTATATTATCTGTTCTTTTGCTATTCAAATTAGAATAAATAATAATAAGAGAAATAATTCCAATAAAAATTATCATTGAACTAAATAGTATCTCTGTAACAATATAATTGTTCTTATCTATAAAAATACTTTTATAATCTATAAATATTACTACTATCCAGAGCGGTGTAAAAGATAAGAAAAACATACTAAATATAAATAAAGATGACATATTTTTTTACCTCTGCCATGTTTTTAACCCATCAACCTCAACAGGATTGTCTTCAATTATATCCCACATAGCTTTATTACACAACACCTTAACTAATTTATCTGCATTTTCACTTTTTGTTGTATCAAATTTATTGCCATGCGTCAATGGAATTCCAAAACGTTGGCATACTACAACTCGACTATTTTCATTAACTAACAAATCTAACTTTTCTTCACTAAAAGCAGTAAAACTACGTGGATTGTGACCAGTAGTAGCGATGCTTTTAAATGTATCAATATCTGAAACAATATCAAGGTGCTCAATTCTTTCAACTGCTTTATTGCACTTATTCTTATAAGACCTTTCCATATTAAATAATGTTTCTGTTGACATATCTAACATGTATATATCTCTATCATATATTACAGCATTTATAGATGTTCTCAGATTTAAAATTTTTTCTTTTATCTCTTTGAATTTTCCATTTTTATTAGCAAATTTATTTTTTAATATAGTTATAGGAGAATTCATTGAAATCAATTTTATTTGATGTTCATTTTTATCAATTGGTAAACTTCCACATAATATATATGCTTGTGGTTTTATTTCAAATGGGTCACACTCTATATCAGAATTTATAATTCCTTTAAATAATGCATCCAAATCTACTGTAATATTGTTTCCTTTAAACGGTATCTTGTAAATTGTTGTTCCATTACAAGTCCCATCATAATTCCGAACATCATTATACTTTGACAATCGTTTTTTACCCTTTTCTCCGATATACAATTCCGATATATCTCGTATTAACTCATTAAGTCTTCCCTGTGGCTCTAGCTCAATTAATCTGCAATTATATTTCGATCCATTTTTTAATGAATGGTTATATTTTAGCAAGTAAGCAGACCAATTTTGATTTTCAGGCAAACTTTCAAATATTTTTCTCATTAAAATTAGTGACATTTTAAAAATCCTTTTAATTAACAAAAATCCGCTGATAATTCATATACAATTACTCATCTCTGTAATGTGCCGCTTTCTCAGAAAAACACGCTTGTTTTTCCCATTTTCCCATTTTTCTCGTAAGAGAGGGGTATCCCAAAAATACTACGCATTTTAATCAGGTCACGATCAAATCCGCTTTGAACTCCCGAAAAATCAGGCAAAATTTGCAAAAGAAAACCCACGCAACCACGCTATATAACGTGATTACGTGGGTTTTGTAACCTTTCCGATTACGTGATTATAATTGGTGGAGGCGACGAGAGTCGAACTCGTGTCCGAAAACCGATTCCTGCAACTTTCTACGAGCGTAGTTTATCTTTTCAAATTCCAGACAAAAGCCGCCGATAAACAGGCTGCAACTGTCCGTAGTTCAAATGCCATTCAACGGTGTGAACAGGCCGAAGAATCGTTCACCACTGCGTTATGCCGCAGCACAGGCCGTGGTACTCCTGTGGGCGACAGTAGCTGACTTAGGCAGCTACCTGTAAGCTTCTGTTGAAGCTTACAGAGATATTTCTTTTAGCGTTTAATTTAAAACGTGCTTCGTTTTAAAGAGACGATGCCAACTCTGCTCGCTTATTCCACTGCACAGTCCCCGTCGAAACCTTTACGCCCCCGTTTTATAAAAAACAGGTTTCCCTGATTTCATCGGTATTGTGATTTCATTGTGCGGTCAATCTGTCGCTTTGCTGCCTGCTCTGCTGCGGATTGCCGCTTATCATACAACTTTTTCCCTTTGCAGAGTCCAATCTGTACCTTTACATTCGACCCGCTCCAATGCAAATTCAATGGAATCAAGGTCAGACCGTCTTGTTTGATTTTTCCGAACAGCCGCAAAATTTCTCGCTTATGCATGAGCAATTGCCGCTCCCGTCTGGGATCGGTACGGGCTAATCCGTCTTTTTCATAGGGAGAAATATGCATCCCTTTCAGCACCAGTGTTCCATCTTTAATATCACACCAGCTGTCTTTCAGATTTACGTTTCCCTGCCGAATGGATTTCACTTCATTTCCCTGCAAAGCAATGCCTGCTTCAAAATCTTCCAATACAAAATAAGAGTGCCGAACAGCACGGTTATCTGCAATTTGTTTGGAACGTGTTTGTTTTTGTGCCATGTCAAGCCCTCCTCTTTCTTTTTTGGATTCTTTTTTATTATAACATGATTTTTTTCATTTGTCAATACTTTTTTTACGATTTTATTTGACTTCCTTTTTTGATTTTTTCGTCAATTCCGCCAGTGCTGCATAATGCCGAACAGAAAACGATTCCGGTGCAATTCGTTCCAGCAGCTGTAAATGTTCTGTTTCCCACGCTGCAATTTCTTCCGGCGGCAACGATGCACCGATTCCACGACAAGCTTTTATCCGTCCGTTCCAACTTTCCCGTGTAAATGGTACATCTAAATCACATTCCATTTGATGGGTAACGGTAAAATCATCAAGCCATTCCTCTGCAATTGCAATCGGATGCTTTCGCTCCCCTGCTCCGCTCCAGTTCGGATTGTATTGTAAAACAAGCTCTTCGCTGGCATGTGCAATCGGGTCTTCATATGGCAGCCACTGCATGCAGAGCAACAGCATCTTTCCACCCGATTTCAATACCCGTGCAAACGCTGGAGCTGTTTTTGCAACATCGAAATACCAGTAACATTGACACGCTGTAATCCAGTCAAACGGCTCTGCAAATGTTGGCAGCGTTTCCGCTGTAGAAACCAGATAAGCAATCTCCATGCCCTGCGAAAGCTGCTTTGCCTGTGCAATTTGATTCGGTGCAATATCACAGCCTGTCCAATGTGCACCAGCAGCATATAGATTTCGAGGCAGAACACCCGTTCCCGTTCCAACATCCAAGACCCGTTGCCCAGCTACACCACAGTTTCGATTCAGAATCATTTCATAGAATTGCGGCGGATAGATGTCCCGAAAACGGGCATAGTCCGCAGAAGTTTTTCCCCAGTCAAACTTGTTTCCATGGTCAATGTTTTGATTTTGCATGTTGTTTTGCTCCTTTCTATTCTGCTTGAAAAATAAATTTCTATTCTCTATGATAGCAAAAAACAGAAAATTTGTCAAGCAAAAAGCACCCTTTGCATTCGCATTGGGTGCTCTCTTACTTATTTATCAACCTTTGGTTTAAGAAAAACGATTTCCACACTTTACACAAAACGCAGCAGATGCTTTAATAGAAGCATGACAACGTGGGCATGTTTTTCTTGCTTGTGGAACAACTGCCGCCGCTGGAATTGGTGCACGCTCATAAGAACGAGAAATTTCTGAATGCACGCTTGAACCACATGCTTTGCAGAATCTTGCACCTTCGCTCAATATAGCACCACACTGCTTGCAGTAATGCACCGCAGCATACGGTCTTTCCGGCTGTGGCTGTGGTGTTTCAACACGAATCGGCGGAACACTTCTCGTAGTTGTTGAAACACGACTTCCAGAAGAACTTGTTGCATAATCCGGAATCCGAGCCCCTCTCTTTTCCATAATGTCATCGGCTCTTCGATTGATGGAAGCAGTCCGTTCTCTGGCAATCCGCTCCTGCTCATTGATCAGATTCTGTACCCGTTCCATTCGCAGTGCCGTTGGCGGATGCGTGCTGACAAGAATTCCAAGCTTGCTTACTTCTTCTTTACCGCCCATTGATTGGAAAAAGCTATAAAGCTCTCGACCATAGCCGAGCAGGCAAGCGAACGCATCTGCTTCATATTCATTTTCTCGGCTGCCTTTCATCACTAAAAGCTGTCCAATTTTTGTCCAAAGCCGCATAAACAAATTGATGAAAACCAAGCTCAAAAAAGAGGCAATGCTTGTGCCCAATTTGAGGAAGAAAACACAGATGCCATGATCTCGGTCACCATGAGAAAGCCAACCAACAATGGTTGCTACCGCATTGAAAAGAAAAGTCGCTGCAAGAATGATGATTTTCAAAATGGTGATTCCAATGGTAATAATCATGTTTCCAACAGTAATCAGCAACAGCAAATCGGTATCTTTATGTGCCAGATGTCCGAATTCATGTCCCAAGATTCCTTTCAGCTGTTCTCGAAACATTGGATTTTGTAAACCACCCGTCGTAACAGCAATGGTTTTTCTGCCAAGTGCAAAGGCGTTTTCGTCTTCATTTTCCGTGTAATAAAGCTTTATATCCGGTGCAATCGAAGAATCTTCTCTTCTTGCCTGCTGGTAAACTTCCTGAAAAATCGGCAGGATATCATTTTGCAATTCCGGAGATAGCTTTTCAATCGGATGGCATTGACACTGCAACCGCAGCAACCACTCCCCAACTGGAGATAATGCCAACGCCAAGGAAATGATATACGCAACCAATCCCACTACGAACCCCAATAGGATTCCAATGCCTCCGCCGCTGGAAAACAACAGCCCAATGATTGCAGAAATCAAGATATAGTTGATAATCAGATAGATCACAACTGTTGTATTTGATTTCCGAAACATTCTTTTTAAAAACTCAAATACATACATAATCGGAATACCTCTTTCCAATCTTATAAATTTTTAGACAAAAACTGCTCCAGTTCTTGCGGTTCTGGCGGAACATGTGGGCGAATCTGTTCATTTTCATTGATATGGTGATACTGTGCAATGCCTTTTGGAAGATTCTTAGAAACTTCCATGCCATCAAATGTAAATTGCAATTCCTCCGCATTCACCACAGAGAGCAGGTGTTCTTCAAATGCTTTCAAGAGAGAACCATTCATTTCTTTCAATCGCTTTACTTCTGACGTTGCGAATAAGAAGTAAACGCTTCGCATCGTTCCCTCTTTGAGCAGTTCCTCCAGAATCTTGCTGACATCGTAGTTCACTGGTGCAGCCTTTGGAGCAGGTGGAACTGGCTTTGGAGCGAGTTTCGGTGCAACTGGCGGCTCTGGGTTTTGTTTTGGTGCTTCAGGCGGCGTGCTGTCCCAGCGAAGAGTGGCGAACGGATTTTTGGATTCCGGCTCGGGCAGATTTGCAGCGGTTTTCTTTAGTAAGAACGAAAGGTCAACAGCAGCAAACTGGTCTGCTTCTTCTTTCAGTGCTTCTGCGGAGGGAATCGGTTCAGAAACTTCTGTTTCTGCTTCTGCTGGCATTTCTTCATCCAAGTAATCGTTCATCAAGATACGATCCCGTTCAAACATCTTTTTCACAAGCTGCACATTCTGCACGTTCTTCACGACAACAAAAATGGGGTCGGTGGTATTCTTTCGTTTTCTCTGCTGATAAATCTCATAGACTTGCACCAGGAAAGAAACAATCTCTGAATCACTTTCTGCAAGATAGAATCGTTTGGAAAAATGCCGTTTTAAAACCTGATAGAACAACCGATTTCGATTTTCTTCAATCAGGATTTCCCCATCAATACAATAAACTGTGGCAGTGCGATTCCAAAGTGCAGACAACAGATAATTCTTTACCAGATTGTCTGGCAACTCTTCGTCTGTTCCGCCAATTAACAGATTGTGGTTATTTTTCCGGTTCATTTCGATGACAAAGGGGTCTGCTACCTTTACTGGCAGAGCAAGCTGCATCTCTACCCACTTAGAATCCCGTAAAGCCGGCGATAAATAATCCAACGTATTCGAATGGTCAGACATGGAGAAAATGGTATAATTTTTATACATCGGAACTTGTTGCAAATCGTCCTGAATTTCCTGCAAGAATTCATTTCTTCGCTTTCCGAAAAAGGCAACCCGTAACTTTTCATTGCTCTTTCCTTCTGCAATATTCGGGTTCATAATGGCAGTTCCCGGCGGGCCAATTCGCTTCTGATAAGCATCATTTCCGAGTTCCTTAAACAGAAATTCATAGTCGTTTTCCAGACATTTCAGTCCAAATCGAACCGTCATCAAATCAATATCCCCTGCCTGCATTTGCAAAGAGCGAACAGTTGCACTCTTTTGCGATGCCATGATGAAATGATATCCAAACGCACCGCCTTTCGCAAGAAGTTCATGTGTCATGGAAACAATTGCATTTCTGCATTTGGTTGGAATATCATTGCTGTAAAAGCTCTGAAATTCGTCAATGATAATCAAGAAATGCGGCAACTTTTTCCCAGAATTGTGGTTGTAGTCGTCAATATTGGTATATGTTCCAAAAATCTCTGACCGCTGTTCCATATCTTTCATCAGGGATTCTAAGATGCTTTTTCCGAATTCTGGCTGTGATGCCAAGCCCAATACCCGAATGTGGGGCAACCGATAATGGCGATATAATTCAAATTCAACCCCGTCTTTAAAGTCCAGCAGATAGAGTTGCAACTCTTCCGGTGCATAGCAGAGCATCGCATTCATAATGATGGTATTCAGAAGAACGGATTTTCCGCCTCGTGTACCGCCCAAAATCAAGGCATGTACATTGGTATCTCTGGCACTGAGTTTCAAGTCTACAATTTTTTCGCCTGTACCGATTCCGATTGGAATGGAAATGCCCGTTAAATTTGACCGTTGGAATCGTTTCTGGTCTAGAATATCTTCTGGCGAAATTCCAACTTGTTCGGATTGCTTCTGATAGGATTCAAACAGCTCGCAGTCTTTTTCCGTAATGGTATTGCCAGCCACTGGATGCAGCACACAGTGAGAAGGCTTGTGATAACAAGTCCCATCGGAATATGCAATTTCATTTCCATGAAACAGTTCAAAAATGCCTGCCAAATTTTCAGAATCCGCATCTTTTTCCACGCACCGATGGTCATAGGAAAGCACGGTATAAATACCATACTTGTTGCCATTTTCAATAATCTGCTTTAAATAGCTGAAGTTTTCCTTGGAATACCCCTCAAATGCAGCAGGAAAATTATAAATCATCAGCAGGGTACAAATCTCGGAGATTTTTGGATGTTTTTGGTTATAGTCCAAAATATGATTTTCTCCATCTTTGAATTTTGTTCCCCAGCTTACAATCTGTGCAGCAAGGTTTTTCAGGATTTTAGAAACAGCTTGGTGATCAGTGACCCGTTCCAATACTTCCGGAAATTTCAACGAAAATGCTTGAAATGCCACGGTATTTCCACCTGCTTTTTTGCAGTCAATAGCAACGACTCTGCCCTTTGAAACCGGAAATGCCCGCAGATAATTGCAAATAATTTGTGCAGAAAGCTGCTGCATAAAGGCTTCCGATTGGTCATCCACATGAAGAATAAAATTCGCCTGTTTTCTAAAGTTCATTTCATAGGGCAACTTGATTTCAGGACGATTGGAATGTATCAAAGCAGATGCAGCTGTTCCCGACAGTGCCATGCTTGGAACAGAAGCGATTGCAAATGGAATTGCATTTGGAAATTGTGTAATGGTGGTATTCCAATCGCTGCAAGGTGCATCGAATTGGTTCTCCATCTGCTGCAAAAGCTGCTCTGCCGCTTCTGGCTGGCTGCAAGCACGTAGTTCCTGAATCCGTGGAAATTTCTGTAGATTTCTAGAATTCTGATTTGCTCGATAATCCTGAACATATGTTTCTTGAAACAGTTTTAGCTGTTTGGCAGTCGGAAACGGTGGAACGGTCATTGGAAAGCCATCACAATTCCATTCTTTCTGCGAAATGGGAACACAAAGAGCGAGAATTTCATTTGCCAGTTTATTCGATTCTTTTTTATAGCCCTCCTCTTTCGGACGGCTGCCGTGGAGAATGACATGAATGTTACACTTGTGTCCATTTTCCAGTATATTTTTCAAGTTGAGCAGGGTGTTTTCGTTATAGGTATCTGGGAAATCAAACAGAACCAAAAAGAGCGGTGGATTTTCCGCTTTGTTGGCGTATAAATCATTCATCATATCATTATTGATTTCGCAGATTCGGTTTTCAATCTCTCGATATTCCGTAAAAATCTGATGATGAAATAATTCTGGCAACTGTTCTTTCAAATTGAAAAATGGCTTGATATGATTACCAGTCGAGTAGACCTACACCTTACAATATAAGCCCCTCACAGAACCGTACGTGCAGTTTTCCCGCATACGGCTCTTCATAATAAAATTC
>JABLTP010071240.1_pt1 | contig 31552 bp, 19 predicted proteins | sample 7160111 | NCBI WGS metagenome assembly JABLTP01 (sample SAMN14651227, study PRJNA627086) | human gut metagenome | isolation source: feces | host: Homo sapiens
CCTCCTAAATATAACAATTTGTTCCAAGGTCACTAACTTTGTATTTAATGCCCGTGAATTTAATATTACCGTTCGCATCATTTTTTGCAGTGCCAACCACTGCACCTGCTTCATTCAAAAGATTAAAAGTAAACTCATTTGCTTTCAGATTACGACCAGATAATTTCTTCGTAAAGTCAAATTCAACGTTTACTGGAGCTACGACAAAGTTGTTGAATTCAGTATCAGTACCGGTTCCCGTCGGATTTGTTGCTGAAACATCAGGGTCAGTTTTGTTTCCAGAGTCATCTTGACCTTTTTTTGAAGTGTACGTAACAGTATATTCATGCTCACCCAAGTAGTTGCCAGAAGAGTCTTTCTTTTCTGTAACTGTAACGGTTGCAATAACACTCATTCCATCATAGTCAACTTCAGTATCAGAACCAGCTACTTCTGTAATACGATATTTATAGATACCAACTTTGTCTAATTGGATAAGCGATACTTCTTTTTCAGTACCATCAGCTTGTGTTATTTTTTGAGTGAAGGGAATAGAACCATCTTCCTTGTTTGTTACTGTCGCATTAATAGCCGGTCCATCTTTTTCGAGTGGATTAGCAGGATCTGCCGCAACATTTGTTATATTAAAGGAGAAGGCTCCCTTTTTCAATTCAGGTTGTACTGTCGTATTAAGACTCTTTAGGACTTTCTTTAGCTTAAGTTCAATATCAATAGGTTCGTTTTTTACATAATAGTAAATCGTTTCATAGCTAGGTGTCAATTTATTTTCCAAACGGAAAATGTTACCTGAAGCAACTGGAACACCATTAATCGTATAGGACGTATCTGAGCTACCACGGTTTACATAAAACTCACCTGCAGAAGAATAACGTGGACTATATTGAGCAGCCTCAGTAGCACTTACAGGATTTTCTTTAACTTCAACATTATTTTGTGCTACAGTCCCAGCCCAGGACATTCGATAGAAAGTGCCATCTGGACGTTTATAAATAAAGTCTGCGCCTGAACCTCTAGCAAACTCTAAGTCACCCTTATAGTTAGTGTTTTGTTTATCTGAGAAAATAGCAAAAGGTTGCCCCTTAACAAGCTTATCTCTATACTCAGGTTTAAGACCTGGATAGCTTGGCGTATTATTATCTCTATTCCAACCAGCATCATCAATGGTAGGGTACTTACCAAGATCTTCTGGATGGTCAATTTTGTTATTGCTTCCCGGACGAATGACTGTCTCGTAAACTTTTACATATCCATCAGTATTTACGTCTTTAGCAATCTTGTTTAAGCTATCAGACTTAATGGCCCACATTTCGATACGGACGGTACCATCCTCTTTGACAACTTCCTTAATACGTTTAACAGCACCCTCTGCATTGGCGACGTCAAACCAACGTTGACCTACTTGATAAGGCTTTTTAAGCACATCTACAAGTGAGCGAGGATCCGCTGTTTGATAAAGACTGTAACCTTCAAAAGCACGAAGGGCTGAGGCATGGAAATCCTGTCCCTCCATAGCAGTTAGAGTAAAGCTACCAAGACTTTCTTCGTTTCCAGTTTCTCTATATGACTGTGTACCAACATCTGGTGTACCATCTTTATTTACAAGTTTATAATCACCCGCAGTAGATGAGTTTTTAATATAGTTCCCATTTGTATCTTGAACAAATTTACCGACAAGACGATTCATATCATAAGTTGATGCATTTTTATCAACAACTTTATAATACGTTGTTTTATGAGTTAGACGTGGAATGTAGTATTGTGGATCCGTGATTGTAGTACCTTCGTTAGCAGGATTAACTACATCATAGATTTGAATAGCCGAACGTTGGCCATCAAAATCAGTAGCACTACCATTGTATTTCCAAGTTGCACGTAGAGCTGGACGGTTTGTCTTATCTGCATCCACAATATTTTCAAAACGGAACTCAATATAGGCCTGCTTAGCCCCAGAAATAGGAGCAAGTGTAGCTTGACCTAAGTTAACAGTACCAGCACCATTGATTTGTTTTGTTTCTTTAACAGTGTTTGTAGCACCATCTACCAACTCAATGGTTACATTTGTAGAGTTGTCGTATGGTTTAGACATACGATAATAGTACTTCGTGTTGTATGCTTTATTGAATCCCATCAAATCAGTAACGAGATAAGTATACTGAGAAGTATTTGGATTCAATTGGTAGTTAATACCAGCTGTAATATGATCATTTGGATCTTTTGGCGTAGGTACAACAAGAGGACGGTTAGTAATCGTTGCTCCGTTAGGATCACTCATAGTTGGTGTCGCTGTTGCTGCACCAGTTGTATGACTTGTTGATTCTGGATTATCAAGCGAACGACGTCTACGACTGCTACGACTACGTACTTCTGTTGCAGTTCCTGCAGCGGACATTGGGTTCGCCGTCAACATTGTTGTCAAGGCTGCTGTATTCGCAGCAGACGTTGGACTTGGTGTTGACGTTGTCAAAGTTGTCGTTGCAGGTTGTGCCACTGATGCCGATGTAGGCTGTGTTGAAGCGACTGGCTGAGTAGCTGTAGGCGCTGATACAGGTTGTGTTGTAGCCGTCGGTTGTGTTGTTGGAGCAACCGGCTGTGCCACTGTAGGTTGTACCGCTGTTGGAGTTACAGCTGATGTGCTAGTTGCACCTGTTGAAGAAGAAGTTGCTGAACCTACAGATGTAGTACCCGCAGCTGTTGGAGTTGAGCTAGCAGTAGCTGCAGCCGTTGCTGTTGTCGCTGGTGCTGTAGCTATAGACGTTGTTTCTGTTGTTGAAGCACTTGCTACTTCAGAAGCTGGTGATACCAAAGCAACTGTTGACGTAGATGTTGCAGAAGCGGATGGGGAAGTCACGCTAGCTGCTGGATTTGGTTGGGGTGCTGTTGTCGTAGTATTGACTAAACTACTTGAACTTTCTCCTGCTACTGATGTGCCCGGATTACCCGCCGATACAGTTGGAGTCCCTACTTCATCTGCCTGTGCACTATGAGCAGCAAAAAGTGCTGTTCCTAGCAAGACTGAAGCGACACCAAACGAATATTTACGCAATGAAAAGCGTTGGCGTCTATTAAAAAAGTCTTTCATTAAAAATCTCCCTCTAAAAGATAGTTAGTTATAGGTCACATGATTATAAGTCAGTTTTCTCATAGTCATGATTCACTCCATATTCTAACATTCTGACAATTTACAGTCAAGGTTTTAATCTCACTTTTTTAAAAAAACATTAGTTGTCTGACAATTTTATTGTTTTTACTTCCTGAATTCTATCTAAAATATGTCAAAACTCTTTATTATGGCGTATTTCCCAGTTTCTATGAAAATATAAAATTCACTTTCATTTTTAACCTAATCGACTTGAACATGTTATCATTCTAAACTCCTGAGAAAATAAAACTAGTTTAAATGGCTGATATTCTCATTTATGCTTTAATATTTCTTCTTGTTGAAGCAAAAAATTAGCCTATCATATCTGCATGTTAAAAAGTAAGTAAATTTATTTTTTTGTTTTTCAAACACTACAATCATATCTTGACTCATTTGCTAATTGAAGTCCAAGAAGTCTATCAGACAGCAAAAAGTACATCACAAATATTAGACACTAAAAAGATTGGCCATGCTGCAAATTGTTCGAGTCAGCTAGAATGTCCATTTATTCAATGTTTGGATTTTAAAACTGAGATATTTTTTTGTAGCAAATAACGTTTGTAAGTAGCCTTAATCATTAAGTATAGAAAGACTTAGACCTTACTGGTTTGAATAATCTTCAATATCTGCTTTTTCAGCTAATTTCAAGAGTAAAATTGACTTCAGCTTCTTTATAACTTTATATAAACTTATTTTCTATAATAAGGTAGAACTGTCCTATTTCTCTTATAGCATAGGTGGAGACTGTTGATAAGGCGCATCGGCGGTCTAAGAGGGTTGGATTTTTGATTTTCATTTGACAAAATCCGTCGGACAGCGTACAATCAAGGCAAGTAACATTCGGAGGTAAATGGAGACATGAACAACTAAGTCTATTCACAATAAACCTGCTTTATTTGATAGATTGTTTTCATGTCTTTTTTGCGCTCTTTTTCTGTAGAAAATTTATTGGTGGTATCTGCGTTTTTTTGCATCCACACCATCACTATCTCCTAGAGGGCTTTTTAGCTAGATTCAAGACGGTTCTATCTTATAAGGTAGGACTGTTTTTTGACCTTTGATATTGTTTGAAGTAAGAACCATATTTTCCATGAAACACTATCAACAAGCACTCAGACCTAGGAGGTCCTATGATACAGATTCAACATCTAACTATTACCCATACCAAAGATTTGCGTGAACTCGTTCATGACTTAAATCTAACGATAGCTACTGGTGAAAAAGTCGCCATTATTGGGGAAGAAGGCAATGGAAAGTCAAGTCTCCTTACCCTTCTTGTCAATCCTAAAGCACATTTTGACCATCTTTCTTACGAGGGAACTATTAATAAACCAGATAGCCCACAGGTCTATATTCCCCAGCAGATTTCGGATGACTTACAATCCCTAACCCTTAACGACTACTTCTTTGCGGATACTTATGACCTAGACTATGCTACCCTCTATCGTCTGGCTGATGAACTTCATTTTGATAGTGATCGTTTTGCTAGCAGTCAGCTTATCTCCTCTCTGTCAGGTGGTGAGAAACTCAAAATTCAACTCATCCGAGAATTAGCTCGTCCCCACGACATCATTTTTCTTGATGAGCCCTCAAACGATATGGACTTGACTACTATAACTTGGTTAAAAAACTTTATCAAGCACTCTGATAAAACGATTGTCTACATCTCACATGACGAGGACCTACTAAGCCAGACAGCAGATACCATTATCCATCTGGAACTCCTTAAACGTCGTCGACAGGCAAGGACCAGTGTGGAGCACCTCGATTATGATAACTATAGCCAACATCGCACTGATTCCTATCAACAACAGATGCAGCAAGCCAAAACCGAGAAAAAAGCCTATGACAAAGCCATGGCCAAGCATCGTCGTATCAAACAAAATGTCCAAACCACCCTACGCAATACACATGACAGCACGCAAGGACGATTGCTTGCTAAAAAGATGAAAGCAGTCCTCTCACAAGAAAAACGCTACGACCGCCTTGCCCAAGACATGACACAGATGCCTGATAAAGAAGACAGTATTGAACTTTTCTTTTCTCATATTGACCCTCTACCTCAGGGGAAATATCTCTTAAATCTGGATGAAAAGCAGATAAACATAGCTCCCCACCTAACCATTGACCATCTCAAACTTTCTTTGAAAGGCCAGGAAAAAATTGGTATTGTTGGTGATAACGGCTGCGGTAAATCCACTCTCTTACACTATCTCTACCAAAAACTTAGTCAGAAGACAGACCTGACTATTGGCTACATGCCTCAACGTTATGACACTATCTTGCCACTGGATTTGTCTCCAATAGCGTTTTTGAGTAAGACTGGCGACAAGTCTGAACGAGAAGTTATAAGCTCCCATCTCGCTTACCTCAACTTTAGTCATGATGAAATGAACCATGCAATCTCTGATTTATCTGGAGGACAGAAAGGAAAACTTCTCCTACTGCACCTGGTCTTAGAAAGCCCTCAGCTCCTTATCTTAGATGAACCAACCAGAAATTTTTCACCCACCTCACAACCCCAAGTTCGACAGCTCTTCGAGAACTATCCAGGGGCAATTCTGACAGTATCACATGATGTCAACTACCTCAGACAAGTCTGCCAAAAGATCTACCGACTAGACGCACATGGTTTAGAAGAAGTTGAGATTTAAGATATCGAATCTATCGTTTTAACAAGAAAAGTCTCAAAAGAATCATTTTCTTCATATGCAAAAGAACTCAGGCAAAACCTGAGTTCTTTTAATGTTAATCAATTTCAAGACCACCAGTATAGAGTCGGTAGTAGGTACCACCTTGTTCCATAAGGCTGTCGTGGTCACCACGTTCAATGATTCGTCCGTGGTCCATAACCATGATAACGTCAGAGTTGACGATGGTTGAAAGACGGTGGGCAATAACGAAAACCGTACGTCCTTCCATAAGACGGTCCATCCCCTCTTGCACCATTTTTTCGGTACGAGAGTCAATAGAGGATGTCGCCTCGTCAAGGATAAGAACCGGTGCATTGGCAAGGGCAGCACGCGCAATGGCGATAAGCTGACGTTGCCCATTGGACAAGCCTGCGCCGTCATCTGTAAGAACAGTGTCATACCCATTATCCAAGTGTTGTACAAAGGAATCCACGTTAGCAATACGGGCAGCTTCAAGAATTTCCTCGCGTGTCGCATCGGAACGGCCATAGGCAATATTATCAGCGATAGTTCCCGTGAAGAGATGGGTATCTTGAAGCACGATACCAAGTGAGCGACGAAGAGAATCTTTCTCAATCAGCTTGACATCAATACCATCATAAGTAATCACACCAGATTGGATATCGTAGAAACGGTTAATCAAGTTGGTAATCGTCGTCTTACCAGCACCTGTCGCACCGACAAAGGCAACCTTTTGCCCCTTGTCTGCATAGAGATTAACGTCATGAAGGATTTGTTTCTTACCATCGTAAGAGAAATCAACGTCTTGGAAGACCACATTTCCGACCAACTCGACCAATTCGTAGTCGCCATTTGGACGTGGGTGTTTCCAAGCCCAGAGATTGGTTTTCTTGTCTGTCACAACCATTTGACCATCTACCAATTCGTAGTTGACCAAAGTGACCTTACCTTGGTCAACTTCTTCTGGCTCATCCAAGAGGTCAAAGATACGGTCAGCACCAGCAAGTGCCATAAGAACAAAGTTCAGTTGTTGAGAGACCTGAGTAATAGGTCCGTTGAAGGAACGGTTCAATTGTAGGAAGGCCATGAGACCACCGATAGTCAAACCACCAACACCATTAAGGGCAAAGAGTCCACCAACCAAGGCGGTCAAAACAAAGGAAACATTTCCTAAGTTCCCAAGAATTGGCATGAGAACATTGGCATAGCGGTTGGCCAAGTAAGAAGATTCAAAGAGTTGCTCGTTAATCTTGTCAAAATCAGCCATGCTTTCTTCTTCGTGAACAAAGGCCTTGACCACTTTTTGACCTGACATCATTTCTTCAATGAAGCCATTTTCAATCCCAAGATTCTTTTGTTGTTCACCAAAGTAACGGCCTGATTTAGCTGATACATTTTTGATGACCATAAACATGATACCTACCATGACTAGGACCACGATAAAGAGAAGAGGACTAACCGTAAGCATGGTTACAGTTACCCCAATCAAGGTAATGGCCGTTTGTAGCAACTGTGGAATAGACTGCTCAACAGCCTGACGGAGGGCATCGATGTCGTTGGTGTAAATAGACATGATGTCACCGTGTTGGTGAGTGTCAAAGTAGCGAACAGGAAGCTTTTGCATACGAGCAAAGAGCTGATTACGAAGGGAACGTAGAGAATCTTGCGAAATCGTCGCCATGAGGAGTGATGACACATAGTTGGCAATCACACCAATAAGACAGAAGACCCCCACTGAAGTCAAGAAATGCAAAAGCGGACCAAAGTCATGGCTACCAGATTTGAGCATGGGTTGAACGTATACGTCAACCAAGGACTGAATAGAGGCCGTCAAATTGACCGTTGCCAAGGAAGCAACCACAATAAGGACAAAGGCGATAGAAAGTGAAAGTTTGTAGTCTTGCCACAAAAAGCGTAGAAGACGTGCTAGAGAGCCCCAATTAGCTTTTTTCTTATTCTGCATCTGCTACTCCTTTCCCTTGTGTTTGCATCTTGTAGACGTCACGATAAATGGCATTGTTAGCCACCAATTCATCGTGAGTACCAATAGCATCGATTCGGCCATCATCCATAACAATGATGCGGTCTGCATCTTGGATGGATGAAATACGTTGACCAATGATAATCTTAGTCGTGTCCTTAAGACTTGATGCCAAACCTTGACGAATCAAACTATCGGTCTTGGTATCAACCGCTGATGTTGAATCATCCAGAATCAAGATTTTTGGATTCATGAGGAGGGCACGTGCAATACAGAGACGTTGACGTTGTCCGCCTGAGACATTGGCACCACCACGTTCAATCTTGGTGTCATAGCCATCTTTAAACTCTTGGATAAATTCATCTGCTTGAGCAATCTTACAAGCTTCAATGATTTCCTCATCTGTCGCCTGTTTATTTCCCCAACGCATATTTTCCTTAATGGTTCCTGAGAAAAGGACGTTGGTTTGAAGCACCATGGCAACTTGCTTACGTAAGCTATCCAAATCATAGTCCTTAACATCGTGACCGGCAACCTTGACATGACCAGCTTCCACATCATAAAGACGAGGAATGAGCTGAACCAAACTTGATTTACCAGAACCTGTTCCACCAAGAATACCGATAACCTCACCAGACTTAATATCAAGCGTAATATCTTTGAGAACATGGGTCTTATCACCATTTTCATCTGTGTATGAGAAATCCACATGATCAAAACTGATAGAACCATCTGCGACTTCTGTCAAGCCATTTTCAGGTGAAACAATGGTTGATTCAGTATTAAGCACTTCATTGATACGCTCTACAGAGGCCATAGAGATAGACAACATGACAAAGATCATCATGAACATCATGAGTGAGATGAGGATGGTCATGGTGTAACTGAACATGGAAGTCAATTCACCTGTAGATAGCTTGCCGACAACGATAAGATGAGCACCAAACCAAGAAATCATGAGGAAGGATGCGTACATAGACAACATCATGGCTGGGTTAGACATGACAACCACACGAATGGCACGCATGAACATCTTGTAAATACGACGTGAGGCCTTCTTGAATTTGTCCGTCTCTTCTTTCTCTTTAACATAGGATTTCACCACACGCATGTTGGTGATATTTTCCTTGATACTGTTGTTGAGGTTGTCATAAGCCTCAAACACTTGAGTAAAGAGAGGGTAAACGATTTTGGTAATAATAGCCAAAACCAGACCAAGGAAGAGTGTCACACCAACGAAAATCCAAGCCATTTCGCCATTAATCAGGAAACTTGCTGCAATGGCAAAGATCAGATTAAGTGGGGCGCGCACACAGATGCGGATAATCATCTGGTAAGAGTTCTGCACGTTGGTAACATCAGTCATCATACGTGTTACCAAACCACCAGCTGAGAACTTATCGATATTTTCAAAAGAGAAGGTTTGAACCTTTTTGAAAATGGCTTGACGTAGATTCTTGGCAAATCCAGCAGAAGCAAAGGCCGCATAGCGTGCCGACTGCGTCCCACAGAAAAGCGACAGGAAGGCACAGACCAACATGAGGCCACCATAGAGCCAAATGTTAGACATGTTAGATTGCTGGACACCTTTGTCCAAAAGATTGGCCATGACAAAGGGAATGGAAATCTCAAACATGACTTCTAGCGTCATGAAGAGGGACGCTAGGATTGAGGGTTTCTTGTATTCCTTTATCTGGGCGATCAGGGTTTGAAACATAATTACCTCCGTTTTTTATTCTTTTTCTTTTTTGATGCTTTCTTAAGTGATGGCGGACGTCAGCGACCGACGCAGTCGTTCCATGACTAGTTATCGAGCCAAAGTCTCGATAACTCCGCTTCCTATAACCGCTCTGCAGTTATAGGAATATCATCACGGCGAAAGCATCGCGCCTGAGCAGAGCGAACTGTTAGTATCTTACTCTGTTTGCAGCAAGACTGAGCAAATTTAGATAACTATTGCCACGGCGAAAAATATCGCCTGTTCTATGCAGAGCGTGTTTCATGCATTGATAGATATACACCAATTTTGTAATCTATCACGGTGAAAGCATCGTTCCTGAGCAGAGCGAACTGTCGAATTGTGAGCAGCTTCAAATAAGTGCAAATAGGTTCAGAATGGTCTCGACCACGGCGAAAAATATCGTCTACTCTAGGCAGAGCAAAGCTTAAAACTAACAGTCTTATGCTTATCATTTATCTATAAAAGAACGGTCATACCCTTTTGAGAGCATACAAAAGCCCCTGAGGGCAGACCCTAGGGATTTTTTCGTTCTCATATATATGTCATTAGTATAGGTTAAATTGAGTAAAATTGCAAGTACAATGTCATTTCACTAACATTTGTAAGCATTTTACGATGTTTGATAAAAATATCGTTCTAAAACCTGCTCATTTTTCACAAACTTATCATAAATGTTCGTAAATTATAGCCAAACGTAGCAGAAATTTGTTTTCTGTTCCTATTTATAATAGACTAACACTAACATTAGATGAAAAGGTGACTCTATGACTATAAATCAACTGCTTCAAAAGCTGGAGCCTACCAGCCCTATCCTTCAAGCTAACTTTGGAATTGAACGCGAAAGTCTTCGTGTCGATAGACAGGGAAAATTAGCACATACGCCTCACCCTTCCTGCCTAGGAGCTCGAAGTTTCCACCCTTATATTCAAACAGATTTTTGTGAGTTTCAAATGGAGCTCATCACACCAGTTGCTAAATCTACCACTGAGGCCCGACGTTTTCTTGGAGCCATTACCGATGTAGCTGGACGTTCCATCAGTAAAGATGAACTTCTCTGGCCCTTGTCCATGCCACCTCGTATCAAGGCCCAAGAAATCCAAGTTGCTCAACTGGAAAATGAATTCGAACGCCATTATCGCAACTACTTGGCTGAAAAATACGGAACCAAACTACAAGCTATCTCAGGTATCCACTATAATATGGAACTAGGGAAAGATTTGGTTGAGGCCCTATTCAAAGAAAGTAACCAGACTGATATGATTGCTTTCAAGAACGCCCTCTATCTTAAGCTGGCTCAGAACTATTTGCGCTACCGTTGGGTGATTACCTATCTCTTTGGTGCTGCACCTGTTGCTGAGCAAGGCTTCTTCGACCAAGAAGTGCCAGAACCCGTGCGTTCCTTCCGTAACAGTGACCATGGTTATGTCAATAAGGAAGAAATCCAAGTATCTTTTGCAAGCCTAGAAGATTATGTCTCTGCCATCGAAAACTATATCGAACAAGGAGATTTGATTGCAGAGAAGGAATTCTACTCAGCTGTTCGTTTCCGTGGACAAAAGGTTAATCGTTCCTTCCTTGACAAGGGAATCACCTATCTGGAATTCCGTAACTTCGACCTCAACCCCTTTGAGCGTATCGGTATTAGCCAAACTACCATGGATACCGTACACCTACTCCTTCTAGCCTTCCTCTGGATGGATGCCTCTGAAAATGTCGATCAGTCTCTTGCTCAAGGTCACGTGCTGAATGAAAAAATCGCCCTCTCTCATCCTTTAGAGCCTCTACCATCTGAAACTGAAACTCAAAACATTACGACGGCTCTGGACCAACTGGTGCAACATTTTGGCCTAGGTGACTATCATCAAGATTTGGTCAAGCAAGTTAAAGATGCCTTTGCTGATCCTAGCCAGACACTAGCAGCCCAACTCTTACCTCATATCAAAGACAAGTCCCTTGCTGACTTTGCTCTTGACAAGGCTCTTGCCTATCATGATTACGACTGGACTGCCCACTATGCTCTTAAGAGTTATGAGGAGATGGAACTTTCTACTCAGATGCTACTCTTTGATGCCATCCAAAAAGGGATTCATTTTGAAATCCTAGATGAGCAGGATCAGTTCCTTAAACTCTGGCATAAAGATCATGTTGAGTACGTCAAAAATGGTAACATGACCTCAAAAGACAACTATGTAGTACCTCTTGCCATGGCTAATAAAACCGTGACCAAAAAAATCCTGGCTGATGCTGGCTTCCCTGTCCCTGCTGGCGACGAATTTACCAGTCTAGAACAAGGTCTAGCCTACTATCCTCTTATCAAGGACAAGCAAATTGTGGTTAAACCAAAATCAACCAACTTTGGTCTGGGCATTTCCATTTTCCAAGAGCCTGCCAGCCTTGATAACTATAAGAAAGCCCTAGAGATTGCCTTTGCAGAAGATACAGCTGTTCTTGTTGAAGAATTTATCCCAGGAACCGAATACCGTTTCTTTATCTTGGATGGACGTTGTGAGGCTGTCCTCCTTCGTGTCGCTGCCAATGTTGTCGGTGATGGCAAACACACCATTCGTGAATTGCTCGCTCAGAAAAATGCCAATCCATTGCGAGGACGTGATCACCGCTCACCACTTGAAATCATTGCGCTAGGAGACATCGAACAACTGATGTTAACGCAACAGGGTTATACCCCTGATGATATTCTCCCTGAAGGGAAAAAGGTCAATCTACGCCGTAACTCTAACATCTCTACAGGTGGTGACTCTATTGATGTCACTGAGACCATGGATTCCTCTTACCAAGAACTAGCTGCAGCTATGGCAACTAGTATGGGCGCTTGGGCTTGTGGGGTTGACCTCATTATTCCAGATGAAACCCAACCTGCTAGCAAGGAAAACCCTCATTGCACCTGCATCGAGCTCAACTTTAACCCTTCTATGTATATGCACACCTACTGTGCTGAAGGACCTGGACAGGCTATCACTTCAAAAATCTTAGACAAGCTTTTTCCAGAAGTTGCCACAAATCAAAACTAAAACTTAAATCTTAGGCGCAAACAAATCACCTTTATCTCGAGATAAAGGTGATTTTGCTTTATTAACCAAACTCTCCTGCTTCTTCCTCAGGATGAGTTTCCATGTACTGGATGTGTTGTATATAGGCATCTTGAGCCTGATTGAAGGCTTCCTGATCACTGTAAGGATAATCTATGTAAAAGAGGTCCTGCCAGCCATTCAAGGTTTGGCTATTGTAGAAACCTTGAATCTTTGTGGGAAGAAACTCTTTGTTGTAGCTGATCCGTAGCTTGAGTAGGGTCTTATCCTGAAACTGAGTGATGATACTGTTGGAGGTTTCTTGGCCTTCCAGACTAGTCCAAACCTTATTCAGAACAATGTCCTGACTATAGTGATTAGCCTTGATGCGATTTTTGTCCACTGGGAGCTTCTGGGTAGCCTCTAAAAGGTAGGACACCTCCCCTTGAAAATAAGCCTCAATAGTCAAATCTCCAAGACTGGAGCCATATAATAGGCCATCCTTAATAGCAATGTTTGATCCAAAAAGTCTTTGGCCAGCCACATCAAAGGACATCCCCTCATCCTGCCCGTAGAGCTTTATGGCATAGGCATCCCTTACGCGATAGAAATTCTTAGCGACAAGAACACTATCAAGGGTTTCAGTCTTTTTTGTCTCCACCTTGGGACTTATAGGTTTCTTGGTAAAAGCTGTCAAACCCATTAAGGACAAGATGAGAGCGAATATAATCAAGGTAAGCATTGTAGACCTGGAGCCGGTCTTCAGCTTTAACTTGTCTCCATGTTTCAAGGTCTTTCAAGCCTCCTTTTTTAACAATATCAGCATAGCGCCCACCGTTTAAGACATTCTTGGGATTTTTCCACTTCCTAACCATCTTGCGTCTAATCGCATTGTCGGCAGGATGACGAACGTCGAGATAGGTATGGCTATTATTGAGATAGGCTGGTAAGTCAGCATTCAAGCCCTTAGACAGCCCATAATTAGCAGAATCCGTATCGGCAATGTCAGCACCGTCTTCAATCTTATAATGCTTAGGATTAGAGTCGATGCTACCGTCTTTCCTTTTCTTGTAGACATTCCACTCAGAGACAAATCTCCCCGTATCCATATTGACAATAAACTCAATAAAACGGGAATTGCTAACTCCGTATGGGCCCATGACACTGGTCTGGGGTAGCTGAATTTTCATGTTCTGCGGATAGGTAAAGTCTCCCAAGCTTCGATTATGGTAGGAAGCACCTGTTGTGTAATCCAGATGAATCTTCTTGTCCTTGCTGTAGGCCAGAAGCTTATCTAAATCCGTCTTGCCCTTGTAGTTGGTCCTAATATAGTCCATGGACTGCTTATCAATCCAAGACCTAAAAAGGTGGAGCTTGATACCTAAGTCATCCACACCTAGGCCTAGATCCGTCTGATAGGTCTCCATAATAGCCTCACGGAAGTAACTATAAAAAGGACTGGTTGGCTCTAGCTTCTTGGAAAATTTATAACCTGACTTCCCTAACTGGAGGAACTGGTACTTGTCCACATAAACCTGCATGTGCTCCATAACCAAATTGAGCTTGTCATGATTAGGAAGTTGAGAAGCTTGGAAAAAGGCCGTATAGGTATCTGAGCCCACTTCCTTGCTTTCTTGGTCAATGTCCTGTAAAACCTTATCTAACTGGGTCAAGGAAGTCTTTTTCATCTTACTTCTCACCTGAGCCACATAGGCTGGCTTAATGGCCTGATCCCAGTGGTCACGAGCCATAATAGCATCTGCCTTTTGTGAAATCAAGGTCAAGCGTTTCTGATAAGACGCGTCCTCCAAGGCCAGCTTTAAAGCCTTTGATGGCGTCGCTTGAACCACAGATAAATCACCGTAGATATCTGCCTTTAGTACAAGATTTACCTGCATATCATAGGAATGATTGATATGGAGAACGAGGTGAATCTTCCCTTCTTCCTTCCTAACAGACAAAGCATCGAGTTGATAAGATTGGATAACCCCAGCCTGACTGAGCGCCAGTCTATCTATATTTTCCAAAGAATCCTGATAGATATAGGAAATCTCAGGGTCTTTGACCTTCTTTACCAAAGAGTGATTTCGCTGTCGATTGAAAACCACAAGACCAAGTATGAGGATTACAGCCAGGGCACTTGCCAGATACTGTAAAATTAATTTCTTCATAGTACTTCCATTATAGCATAGGAGGGCAAAATATTCTGAAAACGATTGGCAAACGTTAAAAACAAATGAAAAACAGGCCGACTAAGACCTGTTTGAATGGATAGTTTATAAATCGCTCAAGCGACGATGTTTAATACTAAAATCAAAATAAGCATTTTCCTGAAGTTTGTGGAATATGTCTCTGTAGGCTTTTTCGTCAAAGTGATCGCCACGATAGAGAATCTCAAAGCTCAAACCTTCATATTCCAAGAAGGCATTGGAAGTCTTAAAACCATTACGCTTATAGAAATCCCAACGTGCCGCACGTTGCTCAGGATTGTCATTGGGTTCATCCAAGCGCTCTACTTCCAAGACCATAGACCGCGATGGTCCATAAAAGTCCACCAGTTTATCAATAATCTCACTTCCGTAGCCATGACTCCGCATTTGAGGTACGATGGCAAAGAAACTCACATAAAAAACTTTGGCATTGTAGAGAACTGAGGCAAATCCAACAAAATCATCCTCGTCATAAAAGGCAAAGAAATGATAATCATCATGACCATCCAATTGTAAAAACTCACTTAATGGAATACGTTCTTCTTCTGGAAAGGCCTCGTTGTTTAAGCGCTCTACCCTATCTAATTCTGGAAACTCCTTGGTAATTAATTGGCTGCGTAAAGCCATAAATTCCCCCCCTTTTGATGCTTATACCTATAGGTCATTATAACATCTTGATAAGCAAGTGCAAGTTTCAAGGGCTAAGATAGATCTGCGGGTAAACTCCTACTGCCATGTATAAATGCTACTTGGCTGTCTCCGTCACCTCTCTTCTAAAAAATAAAAGACAACGACCATTTCTAGTCGTTATCTTTTTTGTGATTCATAAGCTATCGCCTATTTTTTCAATTCCCAAATTTCTTTAGCATACTCTGTAATCGTATCATCTGAAGTGAATTTATGAGATTTAGCAATATTAGCCAAGCTCATACGTGCCCACTTGTCATGATCACGATAAAGCGCATCGATTTTCTCTTGAGCTTCTACATAAGCAGCGAAGTCTTCCAAGAGGAAGTACTCATCGTTGTGGGTGATGAGGGCTTCGTAAATTTCAGTACCTTCAGATTGAGCATTTGGAATCGTACTATTAACAAAGGTATCAACGACACGACGAATGACTGGGTTATTTTCATAAACTGCACGAGAGTAGTAATCGTGACGTGCATAGTGTTCATAAACTTCGTCCTTGTCCATACCGAAGATAACAACATTCTCATCGCCTACTTCGTCCTTGATTTCAATGTTGGCACCGTCAAGTGTTGCCAAGGTAATAGCACCAGTCATCATGAATTTCATGTTTGAGGTACCAGATGCTTCTTTAGAAGCCAATGAGATTTGTTCAGAGACATCTGCTGCTGGAATGATAAGTTCCGCAAGGCTGACACGGTAGTTTTCAAGGAAGACCACTTTAAGTTTTCCTTGGAGGCTTTCATCATTGTTAACAAGATTGGCAACTTCGTTGATAAGTTTGATAACAGATTTAGCGAAGTGATAACCAGGGGCAGCTTTGGCACCAAAGATGAATACACGAGGTACCATGTCTTTATCTGGATTATCTTTCAGATCCCAATAAAGTTTGATGATGTGGAGAAGGTTAAGCAATTGACGTTTGTAAGCGTGAAGACGTTTCACTTGAACATCAAAGATAGCATCTGTAGACACTTCTACGCCTGTTGTTTCTTTGATGTAGTCTGCCAAACGTTGTTTAGCAGTCTTCTTAACTTGATAGAACTGGTTCAAGACTTCCTTGTCATCCAAGTAAGTTGTAAGATTTTCAAGCTCATGGATGTCGTTACGCCAACCATCACCAATCACGTCATCAATGGCTGCTGAAAGTTCAGGAGCTGCAATTTGTGTCCAACGACGTTGAACGATACCATTTGTCTTGTTATTGAATTTTTCAGGATAAATAGTATAGAAATCGTGAAGTGTATCTTCTTTAAGAAGTTCGGTATGAAGTTTGGCAACCCCGTTAACTGAGTGACCACCGATGATAGCCAAGTTAGCCATATGAACTTGACCATCCTTAACGATACGAGTACGTTCGATAACATCCGCAGCAATACCACGTCCAGCCATTTCAGCAATGTAACGGTTGTCGATTTCCAAGATGATTTGGTAAACACGTGGAAGGACACGTTTGAAGAGCTGTTGATCCCATTTTTCAAGGGCTTCTTGAAGAATAGTGTGGTTAGTGTAGCTCATAGTCTTAACAGTCGCATTCCAAGCATCTTCCCATGAAAGACCATATTCATCAAGGAGAAGACGCATAAATTCAGCTGGTGCAACCGCAGGGTGGGTATCATTGATGTGAACAGATACTTTTTCGTGGATATCTTTCAATGGCAAGCCCATCTTGAGGTAAGATTTGATGATTGTTTGGAGACCGGCACTTGTCATGAAGTACTCTTGAACCAAACGCAATTTTTTACCTTCAATTGTTGAATCATCTGGATAAAGAATGGCAGTAATATCTTTCACACGACGGCGTGCTTCCAATGTTGGGTAATCCAACTCATATTCTTCAGGAATTTCAACATCCCAAAGGCGAAGATTGTTAATCACACCATTTTTATAACCAATTTGCGGCACATCATAAGGTACGGCACGAAGGACTTGAGCATTCTTATAAGTTGGGACAAAGCGACCATCTTCATTGCTTTCAAGAACCACATCACCAAAGAGTTTCACATAGACAATATCGTGGTCTTTACGTGTTTCCCAAACATTACCTGTAGAACCAAACCAACCATCTGGTAATTCCACCTGGTAACCATCAACAATACGTTGTTTAAATAGTCCATAGCGGTAACGAAGACCGTTACCAAAACCAGGATAACCAGTAGTCGCAAGTGAATCCATGAAGGCAGCAGCCAAACGACCAAGACCACCATTACCAAGTGCCATGTCATGCTCAGCTTCTACAACTTCACGGAAGTCAATATCAAGTTCTGCGAATCCCTCTTTAACAAGGTCAAGAATACCAAGGTTGAGAAGGTTAGTTTCCAACATACGACCTGGAAGAAATTCAATCGAGAAGTAGTAAGCAATTTTTTCTTGATTGTCTGAAAGTGCATGGTTACGTTCAATCCATGTATTTGTGTAATATTTACGGATCAAACCAGCCAAGGCAGTAAAAATCTCCGTTGGTGTGGCCTTAGCAACTTTAATCAACTGCTCTTGATGGAGAGTATCCTTAAAGTCACGGATGAATTGTTCTTTTGTTAAATTTTCGAGTTGCATAGAAATCCTTTCTTACTACTTCCTTATCTTCAATACACTTCTTACAGGTATCTATTCAGATAAGAGGGAATTGGAAATTTTACTCAAACTTCCAAACCTTGCCAGACAAGATTCGAAACAGACATTTCAAAATCTTTATTTACAAAACTGTCAAAACAGTCAATTATATTATAACACGATTAGAGTTATTCTTCTATTCAGACTTTTAGACGCTTTCTCTATAATCTCTGCCAAGCAAAACTTAGGGGCTAAATAATTTTAGAAGCGTTTTCAAACGCTTTACACGAAGATAACTTTTCCCTTGCGAGAAAAGTTATCTTTGGAATTATACTAATTGTTTGTACAAATCAACATATGCCAAACTTGCTGTATCCCATGAGAAGTCACGTGTCATCGCATTGTGCTGGAGTTGTTTCCAAGCATCAGCGTTGTTTTCGTAAACATCGAGAGCTTTTTCAAGGGTTTGAACCATCCAGTAACCTGAGAAGTTACCAAATGAGAAGCCTGTACCTGAGCCTGTCACAGGGTTGTAAGGTTCAACGGTGTCACGAAGACCACCAACCTCACTAACCACTGGCAAGGTACCATAGCGCATAGACATCATTTGAGAGAGGCCACATGGTTCAAAGGCTGAAGGCATAAGGAAAATGTCACAACCAGCATAAATTTGTTGAGCCAACTCTAAGTTGAAAGTAATGTTGGCAGACATTTTTTCTGGGTAAGCATGAGCGAACCAAGAGAAAGAATTCTCATAGTCGCTATAACCAGTACCCAAAAGAACAATCTGAACATCATGTTGCAAGATGTTGTGAAGTTCATTTACCACCAAATCGAAACCTTTTTGGTCAGTCAAACGAGAGACAATACCAATCAATGGAACGTCTTCACGAACTGGAAGTCCAACACGATCTTGAAGAGCTGCCTTGTCTTTGGCTTTACCTGACAAATCATCCACTGAGAAATGATAAGGAATGTGAGTATCTGTTTCTGGATCAAGGAGGTCCGTATCGATACCATTAACAATACCAGATAACTTACCAGATTCCATGCGCATGATTTGATCAAGGCCTTTACCAAATTCAGGTGTTTGGATTTCACCAGCATATGATGGTGAAACTGTTGTGACACGGTCTGCGTAAAGAACAGCTGCTTTCATCCAGTTGAGGCAATCATTCCAACGGAGGGTACCATCAGCATAACGCTCGTAACCAACACCAAAGATTTCCCAAAGCATACCACTGTCAAATTGACCTTGGAACTCAATATTGTGGATAGTGAAGACTGTCTTAATACCTTGGTAAGCTTGAATCCAATGGTATTTTTCCTTAAGAAGGAATGGAATCATGCCTGTGTGGTAGTCATGAGCATGGAGAATATCTGGAATAAAGTCCACTTTTTCCATCAACTCAAGGGCAGCCATTTGGAAGAAGCCGAAACGCTCACCATCGTCCCACTCACCGTATACCGTACCACGGTTGAAATACTGCTCATTATCAATGAAGTAGAAAGTCACACCATCGCGAACGATTTTCTTGATGCCGACATATTGACGACGCCAACCAACATTTGTATAGAAGAAGCCAAGGTCTTCAACCTGATCGCCAAATTTAGCCGAAACCACATCATAATATGGGAGAATTACGGCAACTTCGTGACCATTTTTGACTAGAGATTTAGGAAGAGCACCGATAACGTCACCCAAACCACCAGTTTTAGCGAAAGGTGCACCCTCTGCTGCTACAAATAAAATTTTCATCGTACAATATCCTCTGTTACAACGCTACCTTTTTTGATGACAACTGGGTTGTTTTCTGTACCTCGAATCGTAACACCTTCAGCAATTTCAACACCTTTATCCACAATAGCGTATTCAACTGTCGCGCCCTTGGCAACTTTAACACGTGGGAAGAGAATTGAATGGCTCACACTAGAACCTTCAGACAAATCAACATTACGTGAAATCACTGAGTTCTCAACTTTTCCTCGTACAATCGAACCAGATGCAAATTGTGAAAGCTTAACTTCTGAAGAGTCTGAATAGTATGTTGGCTCTTCATTTTTAACTTTTGTATAAACTTTTTGGTTTGGTGCAAAAAGTTTATAGAATTTGTGTGATTCCAACATATCCAAGTTAGCATCAAAGTATGCTTTCACTGAGTGGATATTTGAAAGGTAACCAGTGTACTCGTAAGCAAAAGCATTTTCAGCAACTGCCAAATCACGAAGTACATAACGAAGCTTACGTGGTTCTTCTTTAGCTGCTTCTTCTTCCAATTTTGCAATCAAGAATGGTGTATCCACAACAAAGATGTCTGTAGACATATTGTAAACTTCTTTATCGCCACCCTGGAAGAGCTCATGGCCAAGCACTTTGTCAGAGTCATCAATTTCTAAAACGCTGTTTACATCTGAAATGAGTTCTTTAGGAAGTTTTTTGTAGACCACAGTAACTTTTTGTTCTGTTGTATTGTGGAGGTGGAAAACTTGGTTAAGATCAATGTTGACCAAAACATCACTGTTAAGCGCTACCGTTTGGTCTGAACCTGAACGTTTAAGGTAAGTCAAAATTTGACGATAGTATTCTTCATCAACAGTTGAACTTTCAACTGGAGTGTTATAAATACCAAGGTAGTAGTGGCTGAGGAGTGTTGACAAGCCCCACTCACGACCTGAACGAATGTGGTCGAAAACAGAACTGATGTTTTCGTTTTGGAAGATACCAAAGACGCTACGGATACCAGCGTTAGCCAAGTTAGACAATGGGAAGTCGATGAGGCGATATTTTCCACCAAATGGTAGGGTGGCAATAGGACGGTGCTCAGTCAAACCATCCATGTCATGGAATCCTACGGTATTTCCTAGAATTGCAGAATATTTATCAATCTTCATCTTTTGGTACCCCCACTACTTCATTGTATCCTACGACTTGCACTTCTTCTGTACCGTCAATTTCCACACCCTCAGAAATGTGTGCACCTTCACCGATAATAGCACGTTTAATTTTTGCACCTTTACCAATGACTGCACCACTCATGATTACTGAATCCTCAACAACTGCTCCTTCACGGATTTGCGCACTTGTTGAAAGCACAGAATGTTTAACAGTTCCATCAACTATTGAACCGTCGACTACAAGGGAATCCTCAACATGGGCATGTTCACCAAAGAAGTTTGGTGGAGCAATCACGTTACGTGAGTAAATTTTCCATTGACGGTTACGACTATCCAAGGCATTTTCAGGAGAAATGTACTCCATGTTTGCTTCCCAAAGGGATTCGATGGTACCTACGTCTTTCCAATAGCCTTCAAATTCATAAGCAAAGACGCTTTCACCTGTTTCAAGATAAGCTGGGATAACGTTCTTACCAAAGTCTGACATATCAACGGCACTCTTTTCAGCTGAAACCAACATGTTGCGAAGACGTTTCCAGTCAAAGATGTAAATACCCATTGATGCCTTAGTTGATTTAGGATTTTCAGGTTTTTCTTCAAATTCGACGATACGGTTATTAGCGTCAGTGTTCATGATACCGAAACGGCTAGCTTCCTTAAGTGGTACATCAAGAACTGCTACAGTAAGACTCGCGTTGTTGTCTTTGTGTGCTTGGAGCATATCATCATAGTCCATCTTGTAAATATGGTCACCAGACAAGATTAAAACGTATTCAGGATTGATGCTGTCGATATAGTCAATGTTTTGGTAAATAGCGTGGCTGGTACCTTCAAACCAACGATTACCTTCACTAGCTGAGTAAGGTTGAAGAATTGATACACCAGAGTTAACACCATCCAAGCCCCAACTTGAACCATTTCCGATATGGTTGTTCAAAGCAAGTGGTTGATACTGTGTAATGACACCAACATTGTTAATCCCTGAATTGGCACAGTTTGACAAACCAAAGTCAATGATACGGTAGCGTCCACCAAACTGAACAGCTGGTTTGGCAATACTTTGGGTCAATTTTCCAAGACGAGTTCCTTGCCCACCAGCAAGGATCAAAGCCAACATTTCATTTTTCATGAATAGTCCCCCTCATGATTTTTAGTTTCATCCCAAAAAGGATGACGAGATAATCAGTCGAAACTGATTATGACAATTAAAGTAAGTTTTTCACTAATAGTAACAGTTCGAAAATCAAAAGCATCTTAGAATTGTGATTTTCTATCTATCACCCCGAAAAACAAATCGTGTACACGTTTAAGTCTACCCTTTATTTCAAACGACGTTTTACACGCCAGATACTTGCTCCTAGAGCAGGTAGGGTGAAGCTAAGGGTATTTTCATAGTCCTTCCACTTCGCTTTTTGGGTACGGATTTCAGGATTTCCTTCTTTCCAAACGCCACCGAATTCTTCCATCTCAGTGTTAAGCACTTCTTGGTAGATACCAGCTACTGGCAATCCAATAGTGAAGTTTTGACGTTCCACTGGAGCTAGGTTGAAGACACAGACGAGGAAGTCACCCTTATCGCCTTTATCATCTTTACGAATGAAGGAAAGAACACTTTCAGCACGGTTATCCGCATCGATAATCTCAATACCATCGTAAGAATCATCAATCTGCCAGAGAGATTTATGGTCCTTGTAGAAAGCATTCATATGGCTAGTAAAGGCCTGCATCTTCTGGTTCATCTCATCTTCAAGATTACCCCATTCGAGTTGATAATCAAACTTCCACTCCAAGAATTGACCAAACTCAGAACCCATAAAGAGCAATTTCTTACCTGGGTGACAGAGTTGGTAAGCATAGAGGTTACGAAGACCAGCAAATTGATTATAGCGGTCACCCCACATCTTATGCATCATGCTCTTCTTACCATGAACCACTTCATCATGTGAGAAAGGTAGAACATAGTTTTCATTGAAGCAATACATGAAACTGAAGGTCATCAGATTGAAGTCATACTGACGGTAAACTGGATCTTCTGCGTAGAATTTGAGGATATCGTTCATCCAACCCATATTCCATTTGAAGTCGAAACCTAGACCACCTTCTTCAATCGGTTGGGTGATTGGCGTTGCTGCAGTTGATTCTTCCGCAACCATCATAACATCTGGATAGCGTTTTTTAATTTCACGATTGAGTTTTTGAAGGAAGCCGTAGCCTTCCAAGTTACGATTTCCACCGTCCTTGTTAGGCATCCATGGACCTTCATCATAGTCCAAATAGAGCATGTTAGATACTGCATCCACTCGGATACCATCGATATGATAATTTTCAATCCAGTAAAGAGCACTTGAAATAAGGAAAGACTGAACTTGATTTTTTCCTAAGTCAAAGTTAAGTGCGCCCCAACGATAGTTATGAGCTCGATCATGATCCTGATATTCGAAAGTTGGTGTACCATCGAAGTAGGCCAAAGCATCGTCATTCTGTGTATAGTGACCTGGGACCCAGTCTACCAAGACACCGATATTATTCTGGTGACATGCTTCTACGAAATCTTGAAATTCTTCTGGTGTGCCATAGGTATGCTCAAAAGCAAAGTAACCCATAAGCTGGTAACCCCAACTCATCCCAAGAGGATGAGCCATGAGTGGCATGAATTCCACGTGGGTATAGTTCATCTCAACCAAATATGGAATCAACTCTTCTTTCAATTCTTTGAAAGTATAAGGTTGACCATCCTCTTTTAGTTTCCAAGATGATGCATGAGCTTCATAGATATTAACCGGACGTTTTTGGAAACCAAAGCGTTTACGACGACCCATCCAAAGGCCATCCTTCCACTTCTTAGTTTTCTTCTTACGAATCACAGCTCCTGTTCCTGGACGTGGTTCCAAATAAGTCGCAAAAGGATCCATCTTTTCGACGACTTGACCTCCCTTACGTTTCACCAAGAACTTATAGAGTTGTCCTTCCTCTGGGAGAGCTGAAGTTGCCTCCCAAACACCGATATGGTTTTTGGTCATATCCAGAGGTTCATCAAACCAACCTGTGAAATCTCCAATTACCTGAATCTGCTCAGCATGAGGGGCCCACACACGGAAGATAAAACCTTCTTCTCCCTCTAATTCATGCACACCCAAATAATTCTGAAGGTGGAAGTTCTCACCTGTTCCAAATGTGTACATGGCTTCATCGAGATTCATACCATCACTCCTTTCTTAAACTAGCCTTGATAGTTCTAACTATCAAGAAATTAAAACATTGAAATATATGTAAATACACTAGAAAACCCTTCAGACCGATAGGGCTTACAAGTAAACAAAACCACTTATGTAAGCGTTTACTGTATTATAACATTTTTTGACATTCTTGTCAGTAAATCTCCAAATCTTTTTTCATATTATCGAACACAAAAGTCTTACGTAATTTTCCAGAAATATGTAATTCAACAATACCTGAATCATACTCAGCTTTTGCGACATAGAGATTATCGTAAATATCTGCATATGAACGATATGAAAATTCTTGTACGGTTTGCTTACGCTCAATTAATTTGGCAACTTTAGCAACCAAGTCTTTCTTAAGAGTCACTTGATTCCAATCCACCTGATTAACAGCATCAGGGGCATTGTAGCTATTCATGGCACGCTTAACATCCGCTTCCGTGTAATTTCCATCTTCACCTGTTGCAACCATCTTACTACGCTGGAATTCTTGTCCCAATTGCATGAAACACATCCCCTGCATAGTCAGATTGAGGGCATTAGCCAAGTAGATACGTTTTTCAATATCCTCTGGCGAATCATGTGGATGCAAATGGTGCATCAAATCATTCAAATTGTAGTTGTCATGCGCTTCGATATAGTTGAGGACCTGACCAGGCATGAGGTAGTTTACAAAACCACGGCTACCAAGCAGACTCTTGGCAATCTGATCTTCCAATGGAGCTCCAGACACATAGCCATTACTGATGTGCCCATAGACCTCTGCTCCCTTGACCGCATCACGCGCATTGTCATTGAAAAATCCGATTCTAGGCATCAAGGCTGCATTATCCTTCTTGGCCTTTTGGTCTACAGGAAGTCCAATTCCCATATCCCATCCTTCACCATAAAGAAGAATCCTAGGATCAATATCATCCATAGCCGAACGAACGGCTTTCATCGTTTCGACATCATGTAAGCCCATGAGGTCAAAGCGGAAACCATCCACTCCAAATTCTTCTGCCCAATAGGTCAAAGAATCAATCATATACTTACGGTACATTTCCTTTTCACTGGCTGTTTCATTTCCACAGCCTGATCCATCTTGGAAAGACCCATTGTCATGCATACGGTAGTAATAAGCCGGCACAGATAGTTGGAACGGAGAGCTATAAGAAGAGTAAGTATGGTTATATACCACATCCATGATGACCCCAATTCCTGCCTCATGGTAGGCCTGAATCATTCTCTTAAGCTCTAAAATCGGTGCCACAGGATTCTTCTGATCAGCAGCAAACTGACGGTCCGGAACATTGTAATTCTCAGGATCATAGCCCCAGTTGTAGAGAAGCTTACCATCTTTATCATAGGTTTTATGGTGATCAAAGACTGGTTGCAGTTGGACATAGTTGTAGCCCATACGTTTGAGGTAATCAAAACAAGTCACATCTCCATGGGCATTTCTAGTCCCTTTCTGACAAGCACCTAGATAGGTTCCTCTATAGGACTTCTTAACCCCAGACGTCTCTGAAATCGAGAAGTCACGGAGGTGCATTTCACAGATTACGGATGAGCAAGCATTTGCCTTACGCCAGCTCGCTTTTTGCTTAGTAACCTTTTCATACCCTCTTGGGACAAGTCTCTTAGGATTGACCACCAAACTTTTTTTATTATCTAAGCTAAGGGCAATACTGTAGGGGTCTCTTGTATCCTGATAGAAGCTTTCCTCATGATACACACGAAATTGGTAGGCTACCCCATCCAAATCCTTTTTGACAGTGGCACTCCAAACACCGTGAGTATTCATCTCATGACGGTCCTTATTGATACTGGTTCCTCGGCTCATCTTAATGATCTTAGGGTTTTTACTGCCCTTTTTAAAAAGCAAGAGCTTCACACGACGAGCTAGAGGTGACCAAAGGCGAAACTCTGTAGCCCCTTTTTCATACTTATGACCTAACCAACCTTGAAAGCCCCACTTCTGATCAAATTCCTGTCTACGAAGAGCCATATCAAAGGCATGCTGGACACGACCTTCGAAACTATGGCTAGTCAAGGCTGCCTGTTTAGAATAATAAACCGTTGGATCACCTTCAACTATCCAAATAGCATTGGGAGCATCCCCTAGGAAGCGTCGGACACGGTAATCATGTGTTTGCCTCGACCAGTCTTCCGTTTTGACCAAAAGATTGACAGAATCAATAAAACGATTGGAGGGAGAAGTAACCTGACCAACAAGGCCAAAATCATCCTCACGTGAAAAATGGGCTTCTTCGCCCCAATAACCATCTAGCCACTTCCACATACTGTATCTGGAATAGTCGCCATGCATACTATGAAAATGAACGGTTAATAAATTGTCCATTTTTTACTCCTTAGTTTTTGTTACTCACTTTTTCTCCTATTATAGCAGAAAATGTTCGTTTTGTAAGCGTTCTTATGGAATATTTTGCAATTTTTTGGTCTATTTTGAACATAAAAAAAGAATGAGAAAATAAATGGCAAAACACTCATTTTTCTCATTTCTTTTGTCGATTTTAATTCCTTTAGAACTAGGCTTGAGACTCTTTCCAGTCCATTATTCTTGAGTCATCAAAACCTTACGTGGTTTGGTACCTTCAGCTGGTCCGATAACGCCTGCTTCTTCCAACTCTTCCATCAAACGAGTGGCACGGTTGAAACCAACTGACAGACGACGTTGAATCATGGAAGCACTTGCTTTTTGTGTTTCAAGGACCAAAGCCTTGGCCTCTTCAAAGAGTGGGTCACCTTCTGAGCTACCACCATTGGCAGAGGAACCTCCACCAAAATCATTTTCAGAAACTTCACCAGGATCAAAGCTCTCATCATAGTCAGCTGAAGCCTGATCCTTGATAAAGGTCACAATACGTTCTACGTCATCGTCAGAGATGAAGGAACCTTGCAGACGAACAGGGTGGTTTTCATCAATCGGTTTGAAAAGCATATCCCCACGTCCGAGTAGCTTTTCTGCCCCATTTTCATCTAAAATGGTACGACTATCTGTTCCCGAAGACACCGCAAAAGCCACACGAGATGGCACATTGGCCTTAATCAAACCGGAGATAACATCAACCGATGGGCGTTGAGTTGCAAGAATCATGTGAATTCCCGCCGCACGCGCTTTTTGTCCCAAACGAATGATGGCATCTTCCACTTCCTTACTGGCTACCATCATCAAGTCAGCCAACTCATCAACAATAACCACAATTAATGGCAAGGGAATCTGTTTTTCTTGCGACTGAGCGTTCCAGTCTTCCACCTTGGCATTGTAGCCAGCAATGTTACGCACACCAAACTTACTAAAGAGTTCGTAACGATTTTCCATCTCATCTACCACTTTTTGAAGAGCCTTAGCGGCCTTACGTGGGTTAGTCACCACAGGGATAAGGAGATGAGGAATATCATTGTAAACCGAAAGTTCAACCATCTTAGGATCTACCATGAGGAACTTCACCTGATCAGGACGAGCCTTCATAAGAATACTAGAGATAATACCGTTAACCGCAACCGATTTACCAGAACCCGTAGATCCAGCGACTAGTAAGTGAGGCATCCGACCCAAATCAAAGCTACGAGCCGAACCGTCAACTGCCTTACCGAGAGGAACTTCCAAGAGCTTATTAGGGTCCGTCTTGGACTGTTCCCAAAGTTCTCGGAAAGAAACCGTCGCAATCTCTGAGTTAGGCACTTCGATACCAACCAAAGATTTTCCAGGAATAGGTGCCTCGATACGGACATCTTTCGCAGCTAGAGCTAGAGCCAAGTCATCCGCTAGATTTGAAATGCGGTTAACACGAACCCCAACAGCAGGCTTGACCTCATACTTGGTCACTGACGGTCCAATTTCAGCCCGCTCAACCTTGACATCAATATTGAAACTCTTGAAGGTATCTTCTAAGATTCGAATATTCTTACGAACGATGTTCTTCTCTTTAGATTGACTCTTAGGCTTATCAGGTGCAAAGAGATCTATATGAGGTAATTTATACTGCAGGAGTTCCTTAGGCGTGAAATCAACCTCGACAGGAGCATCATCTCCCTCAACCACCATAGATGGCGGAAACTCCTCGGTTGGCACATCCTCTGGATAAGGTGCATAATCTTCTTGGAAATCCTCATAATCCTCTGGAGGCAGATTATCATAGTAATCCTCAGAGGCATAATCACTGATTTCAGGTTCAGGTACAAAAATCTCAGCTTCTTGTGGCAAGGCCTCTGCCGCATCATCTAAGATTTCTCCCGTCTCCTCGTCAACAGTCAAATCAGCCAAACGCTCGGCTTCGGCACGTTCTTCTGCTTCACGTTCTTTCTGAGCCTGACGTTCTGCCTTCTTCTCCTGACGTTGAGCCGTCCGTTCCAAACGCTTCTCAGCCCCTTTCTGCCAAGCTTCCTTAGCATACTCCATGATATCCAAGACATCCCAAGGGCTAAGAATGAAAGCACCCAAGAGAATAATCAATACCCCAATCATGAAGCTACCGATATTTGAAAAGAGGAAGGAAATCGGTTGGTACAGAAGAGCCCCCAACATACCACCACCCGCAAAACGAGCGACTTGCACACTCACAAGTTCCCCAAAAAGCAAGTCCTTGGTACCAGGGAAAATATCCAGACCGCTCATACGATCTAGACTAAAGAGATAGGCGTGAAACTCCAACAAGAGCCCCGCAAAGACCATCCAAAATCCTGTGACATAGTTACTGTGTTTACGTAACCATTTAAAGCCAAAGAGATAAACATAGATAGCAAAAATTAAAGGGTAAGCCATACTCCCCACAAATACTCGAAAGATATTATAGAGGGTAACCCCAAAGAACCCCAATCGAAAGACTGGGAAAATTAAGACAAAGGCAAAAAAGAAGGTCCATAGCATTCGCTTAATCGCCTTCTGTCTGTCTAATTCTGCTTTTGTAAGACGCTTCTTACCATTCTTAGAAGCCGCCCCTTTTTTCGTTTTTTTCGTTGTAGCCATAGGTGTATTATACCACGTTTTTAGACATGAAAAAAGAGAGACAAGTCTCTCCTTAGTTTGAAGACAAAGTCTTCTTTTGACATTATTCTTCAATTAATGATGTTGAGTGAACCGGACGATTCTTACCGTCTGGATCAATATATTGGATGGCTTGGTTGATAGCGATAGGGGCTTCACCCATTCCCACAGCAATCAAGTCAATCTTACCTTCATATTCTGCTGCATCACCAATAGCATAAACACCCTCTTGTGAAGTTTCAAACTGAGCATTGACCGTAACGCTAGAGCGTTTGAAGTCAACATTCCAGTTACGAAGGTTTTTATTGTTGGTTGAGAAGCCAAAGCTAACAATAAGGGCATCAAGTGGCAATTCCACAACCTCGTCTGACTTCACTTTTTGAACGGTCAAACTTTGGGCAAGACCATTTTCACCCTTGATTTCAAGGGGTACATAAGGCGTCATCACATTAACTGATGATTGATGAAGAAGCTCTACACTATGCTCATGGGCACGAAAGGCATCACGGCGGTGAATCAAGGTCACGCTCTCAGCAATACCATCCAAGTGATTGGCCCAGTCAACAGCTGAATCGCCACCACCAGCAATCACAACCTTCTTGCCAGCAAATTGGTCCAGGCTATGCACATTATAGAACAAGTTATTATCCGCATAATCTTCTTCATTGTCCACACCTAAAGGACGTGGGGCGAAGGCACCATTTCCACAGGCAATGACGATAGCCTTAGACAAGTGTTGACCCTTGCTAGTAGTAATTTTGAAAATGCCATCGGCCTTTTCAAAGGTTTGCACTTCTTCTTTCAAATGAATGCTGACACGATCTTCAAAACGCTTAAGCTGAGTCAAGAGGTTTTCTGTCAATTCCGCACCTGTTGTTTGAGGAAAGGCTGGGATATCGTAGATTTTCTTCTCAGGGTAGAGAATGGCAGGCTGTCCACCAAGTTCTGACAGACTCTCAATAATATTAACAGTCATGCCACGTAGACCGGCATAAAAGGCAGCCCAAAGTCCTACTGGTCCACCACCAATAATGGTAATATCATAAATCTTTTCTTCTGACATTTTATTTTCCTTCTGCTTTTATCTCTTCTAAAATCTGACGTTCTTCATCCGTAAAGTCATAGTTTTCCAAAAGATCTGGTCGACGCTCCCAGGTCTTACGCAAACTCTGCTCCATACGCCAACGTCGAATATTGACATGGTGGCCTGACAAGAGCACATCTGGCACCTTCATGCCACGAAACTCAGCTGGGCGAGTGTACTGTGGAAATTCCAAAAGCCCTGATGAGAAACTATCATCCTTATGACTAGCTTCCTTACCTAAAACCTCAGGAATCAAACGGACAGTGGCATCTACAATAGTCATAGCAGCCAGCTCTCCCCCAGTCAAGACAAAGTCTCCCAAGGAAATCTCGTCTGTCACCAAAGTTTTGATGCGCTCATCATAGCCCTCATAATGGCCACAGATAAAGACCAGTTCCTCTTCTTGCGCCAATTCTTCTGCATAGGCCTGATCAAAGGTACGACCCGCAGGATCTAGGAGGATAACACGAGGCTTAGTGACATTTAACTTGTCAAAGGTGTCAAAAATTGGCTGGGCACGTAGCAACATGCCTTGTCCGCCACCATAAGGTTCATCATCTACATGACGAGCCTTTTCCGCATTTTCACGGAAATTGTGATAGTTGATTTCTAGAAGCCCCTTATCCTTTGCCTTACCAACAATGGAATGCTCTAAGGGAGCAAACATATCTGGAAATAGGGTCAAGATATCAATCTTCATCGTCTAATCCTTCCATGAGCTCAACCTCAATACGGCCAGCTGCAACATCAACATCAAGAACTACAGGTGGGATATATGGCAAGAGCAAGTCTTTCTTGCCTTTACGTTTTACCACCCAAACATCATTAGCACCCGGTTGAAGAATCTCTTTGACCTGACCAATCAAAGTATCACCTTCATAAACATCAAGGCCAATGATTTCATGGTAGTAAAATTCACCGTCATCAAGGTCTGTTAGATTTTCCTCAGCAATCTTAAGACTGCAGCCTTTATACTTCTCTACATCATTGATATGGTAAAGCCCTTTAAACTTAACGATATCAAAGTTCTTATGCTTACGGTGACTCGCAATCTCGACATCCATGATGTAATTATCTTTGTCATCAAAAAGGGCTAGGACACTCTTCTTCTTAAAACGTTCATCCGCAAAATCTGTTACAGACAAAACACGAAGTTCGCCCTGCAAGCCCTGTGTATTTACAATCTTTCCAACGTTATAGTATGTCATTGCATTTCCTTATTATCTGTTTTCTTATTCAAATAAAACCACGACTCGACCAAGGGCTTATCATCATCTGATAACCATCACAAAACAAAGGTTTTTCTTCGGGTCGAGGTCTCGTTATTTATGATTTTAAAGTGGTATAAAATGTCTGACCTAAGCCAGTCAA
>JABLTP010028376.1_pt1 | contig 31461 bp, 30 predicted proteins | sample 7160111 | NCBI WGS metagenome assembly JABLTP01 (sample SAMN14651227, study PRJNA627086) | human gut metagenome | isolation source: feces | host: Homo sapiens
AGCCAAGCAAAATTTCATAAAACAGGTGTAAAATGCTTGCATTTTTAAGACTGTTTTTGAAATTTTATTTGGCGGATACGCCACACCGACGAAATGCATAGCATTTTGGAGGTTGGTTCTGAACAGTTACGTTTATTTCATTATACTGCGTAGAAAAGACAGATTCAAATAAAATATGCATTGCTGTTCACACGATGTGCAAACAGTAACTAATAGACAAAAAGAGAAAATCTGTCTAAAAATTATCTTGACATCTATTTTATTTATGATATACTTTGAGAGTCAAAGTATTTAAAGGTCAAAACAATTATGGTTCAGATATGGAAAGAATCATACTGTGAAGAGTGACAATTATTTTGACAGAGTTGGAGAAGAGATATGATAGGAAGAATATGCGGGACAGGATCGTACATACCGTCCCATCGAATGGACAACGTGGAATTGTCCTCTCTGGTTGACACAAGTGATGAATGGATCCGGGAACGCACAGGAATTCAAAGCCGACATCTCGCAAAACAGGAGACGGTATCTTTTATGGCTGCAAAAGCAGCAGAAGAAGCTCTTGCAGACAGCGGGCTGAAAGCAGAAGAGATTGACCTGATCCTTGTAGCGACGTCTTCTTCAGAAACAGTATTTCCGAATACTTCCTGTGAAGTGCAGAAAGCAATCGGTGCAGTTCATGCATGGGGATACGATCTGAATGCAGCCTGTTCGGGATTTATTCTCGCATTGAATACGGCGCAGTCTTATATCCGTTCGGGTCTTGTTAAGACTGCACTGGTGATCGGTGCAGAGAAGATGAGCAGAATTGTAGACTGGAAAGACCGTGGAACTTGCATTTTATTCGGAGACGGTGCAGGTGCAGTGGTTCTCCGGGGAGAAGAAAGTGAAAGCGCAGAAGCAGTCTACACAGCCATGGCACATTCGGCAGGAGACAAGGGAGAGGCATTGACCTTACAATATGGAACAGAAGAAACGCCGGTAATCAGGATGGATGGACAGGCAGTTTTTAAGTTCGCTGTGAGAAAAGTACCGGAAATCATCGAAGAAATGTTGAAAAAAGCAGATGTTTCAAGAGAAGATGTGGATTACTTTGTTTTGCATCAGGCAAACAGAAGAATCATTGAAGCGGCTGCAAAGAGGGTTGGCGTAGAAATTGAGAAGTTCCCAATGAATCTTGGTGAATATGCGAATACGTCGGCGGCGTCAGTTCCAATCCTTTTAAATGAAATGAATCGGGATGGAAAGCTGAAAAGAGGTCAGAAAATTATACTTGCCGGATTCGGGGCAGGACTTACATGGGCAGGATGCCTGATGGAATGGTAAATTCAAGAAAGGAAAACAAAATCATGTTAGAAAAAGTAAAAGAAATCGTAGCAGAGTCATTAAACGTAGAGGAAAGCACATTAAGTGAGACAACATCTTTCAAAGAGGATCTTGGAGCAGATTCCCTGGATCTTTTTGAGATGGTAATGGCATTTGAGGAAGCTTTTGAAGTAGAGATCCCATCTGAAGATCTGGAGCAGATCACAACAGTGGGTGACGTTGTAAAATATATCGAATCACACAAGTAGAAGTATAGAACAAGTAGAAAACGAAGCATTTCGGTTCCTTTTCGGCAGCCGATCCGAGAGAACCGTTGATAGAGAAGTGATCAAGAAGGGAGTTCTTATGAGAACGAGAATAACAGAATTACTTGGAATTGAGTACCCGATCATTCAGGGCGGTATGGCATGGGTTGCAGAATATCATCTGGCGGCAGCAGTTTCAAATGCCGGTGGACTTGGACTGATCGGAACAGCAAGTGCACCGGCCGAGTGGGTCAGAGAACAGATTCGTGAGGCAAAGAAGCTGACAGATAAGCCGTTTGGAATCAATATTATGATGATCAGTCCTTATGCAGATGAAGTTGCAAAGGTGGCTGTCGAAGAAGGTGTCGCAGTTGTCACGACCGGTGCAGGATCTCCGGAAAAATATATAAAGATGTGGAAGGAAGCCGGAATCAAAGTGATCCCTGTAGTTGCTTCTGTAGCGATGGCGAAGAGAATGCAGCGTTGTGGAGCAGATGCTCTGGTGGCAGAAGGAACAGAAGCAGGCGGACACATCGGTGAGAATACAACGATGGTTCTCGTTCCGCAGGTTGTAGATGCAGTTGAAATCCCGGTGATCGCAGCCGGAGGAATTGCAGATGGAAGAGGAATTGCAGCGGCATTTATGCTCGGAGCAGAGGGTGTCCAGATCGGAACACGTTTTGTTGTGACAGAAGAAGCACAGGTGCATGAGAATTATAAAGAATGCATTATGAAAGCAAGGGATATTGATTCTCGTGTGACAGGAAGATCTACAGGTCATCCGGTTCGTGCTCTTCGTAATAAAATGACGAAAGAGTATCTTGAGAAAGAACAGGCAGGAGCAACATTCGAAGAACTTGAACATCTGACACTAGGAGGACTCAGGAGAGCTGTTGTTGATGGAGATGTTCAGAGCGGAAGTGTGATGGCAGGGCAGATCGCAGGTATGATCAAGGAGAAGCTTACCTGTCAGGAAGTGATCCAGAAGCTGGTCTCACAGACAGATGAACTGATCGGAGGAAAAGGATTCTATGAGTAAGATCGCATTTATTTTCCCGGGACAGGGAGCACAGAAAGCCGGAATGGGAAAAGATTTCTATGAAAACAGTAAGACGGCAGCAGAGGTGATCGACCGTGCAAGTGAACTGCTTGGACTGGATATGAAAGCACTCTGTTTTGAAGAAAATGATCTTCTGGATCAGACAGAATATACACAGGCAGCACTTGTGACTGTCTGTATGGCAATGGAGAAGGTATTAAGAGAACGGGGACTCGCCCCGGATGTCACAGCAGGCTTAAGCCTGGGTGAATATTGTGCGATTGCTTCAGCAGGAGGAATGAGCACAGAAAATGCAATCACAACAGTAAGAAAACGCGGTATTCTGATGCAGAATGCAGTACCGGGGGGGCAGGGAGCCATGGCAGCGGTTCTTGGACTGGATGCCGGAAAGATTGAGGAAGTGCTGGCAGATCGAAGTGGTGTAATGATCGCCAACTACAATTGTCCGGGACAGATTGTGATTACAGGATGGAAGGAAGATGTGGAACAGGCAGCAGATGCACTGAAGGAAGCCGGAGCAAAGAGAGTCCTTCCGCTTAATGTCAGTGGACCGTTCCATTCTTCCCTTCTGGAGCAGGCCGGAGAAGAGCTTGGAAAAGAACTGGAACAGGTAGATTTTTCTGATCTCCAGATCCCATATGTGACGAATGTGACAGCAGAATATGTAACTGATATTACAAAGACAAAAGAACTGCTCGCACGTCAGGTAGCATCTTCCGTACGCTGGCAGCAGAGTATGGAACTTCTGATCGCGGACGGTGTAGATACATTTGTCGAGATCGGGCCTGGAAGAACACTGGCTGGTTTCTTGAGAAAGATAAACCGTGAGGTGAAAGTGTATAACGTCGGAACCTGGGAAGACGTAGATAAGGTGGTAAATGAATTATGTTAGACAGACTGACAGGGAAAGTTGCGGTAGTGACAGGTGCTTCCAGAGGAATCGGAAGAGCGATCGCGCTGCGTCTGGCACAGGAGGGCGCAGCAGTAGTGATCAATTATAATGGATCGAAAGAGCGCGCGCAGGAAGTGAAAACAGAGATTGAATCTGCAGGCGGAACAGCACAGATCATGCAGTGTGATGTGGCAGATGCAGCATCTTGTGATGAGATGTTTCAGACAATCATTAAAGAATTTGGAAGAATAGATATCCTTGTGAACAATGCGGGAATTACAAGAGACGGACTGCTTATGAAAATGGCAGAAGAGGATTTTGATGCTGTGATCGATACGAATCTGAAAGGAACTTTTCATTGTATCCGTGCAGTCTCAAGACAGATGCTACGTCAGAGATCCGGAAGAATTATTAACCTGTCTTCTGTATCAGGAGTTCTTGGAAATGCAGGACAGGCTAATTATTCTGCATCAAAGGCTGGTGTGATCGGACTCACAAAGAGTGCGGCAAGAGAACTGGCTTCCAGAGGAATTACCGTAAATGCGATCGCTCCTGGATTTATTAACACAGAGATGACAGAAGTACTTTCAGAGAAGGTGAAAGAAGGAGCAACAGCCCAGATCCCTCTTGGAAAGTTTGGAGAGACAGAAGATATTGCGAATGCGGCGGCATTTCTTGCTTCTGATGAAGCACGTTATATCACAGGCCAGACGCTGCATGTCGACGGCGGAATGGCGATGTAAGAATAGAAGGAGTAGGAAAATGAAGAGACGAGTTGTTGTAACCGGAATGGGTGCGGTGACACCGATTGGAAATACAGTAGAAGAATTCTGGAACGGAATCAAAACAGGTAAAGTTGGAATTGGTCCGATCACAAAATTCGATACAACAGATTATAAGGTTAAGCTGGCAGCAGAAGTGAAAGATTTCGTTGGAAAAGAACGAATGGATTTCAAGGCAGCAAAGAGAATGGAATTGTTCTCCCAGTATGCGGTTGCAGCAGCAAAGGAAGCATTTGCGGATGCGGGACTTGATATGGAGCAGGAAGATCCTTACCGTGTGGGAACGATCATCGGTTCAGGTATCGGAAGTCTCAGCTGTGTAGAGCAGAATTACGACAAGATCCAGACAAAAGGACCAGCGCGTGTAAATCCATTGATGGTTCCGTTGATGATCTCAAATATGGCAGCAGGAAATGTATCCATCCAGCTTGGACTGAAAGGAAAATGTACAGATGTCGTGACAGCATGTGCATCAGGATCTAACAGTATCGGAGATGCACTCCGTGCGATTCAGTATGGTGACTTGGATGTCTGTGTTGCAGGGGGTACAGAGAGCTGTATCTGTCCGACCGGAATTGCAGGATTTACTGCGTTGACAGCACTGTCTACAAATGAAGATCCAATGACAGCTTCCCGTCCGTTTGATCAGGACAGGGATGGATTTGTCCTCGGAGAAGGAGCCGGAATCGTAGTTCTGGAAGAACTTGAACACGCGAAAGCGAGAGGCGCGAAGATTTACGCAGAACTCGCTGGATACGGCTCTACAGGAGACGCTTATCATATTACATCTCCGGCAGAAAATGGAGAAGGAGCCGGAATGGCGATGAAACTTGCAATGAAAGAGGCTAGTGTGGCACCGGAAGAAGTGGATTATATCAATGCCCATGGAACAAGTACACATCACAATGACCTCTTTGAGACGCGTGCGATCTGTTATGCATTAGGAGATGCAGCCGAAAATGTAGTTGTCAATTCAACAAAATCTATGATCGGTCATCTTCTTGGAGCAGCAGGAGCAGTAGAATTTGTAGTCTGCGTAAAGAGTATTCTGGATAATTTCATCCATCAGACAGTTGGTACAAAGAATGTAGATCCGGAATGTGGATTGAATTATGCAGTAGGCGCACCGGTAGAGAAAGAAGTGAATTGTGTAATTTCTAATTCTCTTGGGTTTGGTGGGCACAATGTGTCTCTTCTTGTAAAACGTTTCGAAGAGTAAGGAGAAGCGAAGATGAAGATGGAAGAAATATTGAAGCTGATCGAAGCAGTCTCTGCTTCTGAGCTTACAGATTTTAAATATGAAGAAAATGGAACAAAGCTGAATCTGAAGAAAGAACAGCAGAAGGTGGAGATTATACAGAGTCCGGGAGTAGTTCCGGTGACAGGAACTGTCACAGCAGGTCTTCAGACAGCAGAAATTCTGCAAAATCCAGGAAATGAAGCGGATCACACACAGGAAGAGCATCAGGAAGTGATAAAAGAAACAGAAGGTGAACTGATCGTTTCACCTCTGGTTGGAACTTTCTACGCAGCACCGGCAGAGGATGCACCGAGTTTTGTTAAGGTTGGTGACAAGGTCGAAGCCGGACAGGTTGTCGGAATCATAGAAGCGATGAAACTTATGAATGAGATTGAGAGTGAATGTGCCGGTACAGTTGCAGAAGTTCTTGTAGAGAACGGAGAACCGGTAGAATACGGCCAGCCGATTTTTAGAATTGTTTAAGAAAGGAATTCAGATATGAATAGTTTAAATGTAGAACAGATTCAGGAAATCATTCCGCACAGACATCCATTTCTTTTGATTGATAAGATTGAAGATTATGTTCCGGGAGAATATGCAATTGGATACAAAGGTGTTTCTTATCATGAGGATTTCTTTCGTGGGCATTTCCCACAGAAAGCAGTAATGCCGGGAGTTCTGATTCTTGAGGCACTTGCTCAGACAGGAGCTGTGGCAATCTTAAGTGTACCGGAGAATCAGGGAAAGATTGCATTCTTCGGTGGTGTACAAAAATGTCGCTTCAAAGGAATGGTATTTCCGGGAGATCAGTTGAAATTAGAGACAAAGATTATTAAAAGAAAAGGACCGGTAGGCGTAGGAGAAGCTGTGGCAACAGTTAACGGAAAGGTCGTTGTTACGGCAGAACTTACATTTATGGTTGGAGAATAAAAAAATCAGGAGCAGAAGAAATGATAGAGAAGATTTTAATTGCGAACAGAGGGGAGATTGCAGTCCGGGTGATCCGCGCCTGCAGAGAAATGGGAATCCGTACGGTTGCTGTTTACTCTGAGGCAGATAAAGATGCGCTGCATACCCAGCTCGCAGATGAAGCAGTCTGTATAGGTCCTGCTCCATCCGCAGAAAGTTATCTGAATATGCAGAATATCATCAGTGCAACACTTGTGTCCGGCGCAGATGCAATCCATCCGGGATTCGGATTCCTTTCTGAAAACAGCAAATTTGCAGAACTGTGTGAACAGTGCAAGATCACATATATCGGACCGGATTCAAAGGTGATCAGTGCTCTTGGAAATAAATCCGTTGCAAGAAATACGATGGTGGAAGCAGGTGTTCCGGTTATTCCGGGAAGCAAGGAGCCTGTCTATACCGTAGAAGAAGGCGAGAAGATCGCTGGTGAGATTGGTTATCCAATCATCGTTAAGGCAGCACTTGGCGGTGGAGGAAAAGGAATGCGTGTCGCACAGACACCGGACGAGTTCCAGACAAGTTTCCAGACAGCACAGAAAGAAGCGCAGATGGCATTCGGAGACGGAACAATGTATCTGGAACATTTTGTAGAACATCCGCGTCATATAGAATTTCAGATTCTTGCAGATAAGTATGGAAATGTGGTCCATCTTGGAGAAAGAGACTGTTCCATTCAGAGAAATCATCAGAAGATGATCGAGGAATCTCCGTCAGAAGCACTGACACCGGAATTGAGACAGAAGATGGGAGAAGCGGCTGTGAAAGCGGCGAAGGCAGCTCATTATACGAATGCCGGAACGATTGAATTTCTCTTAGAAAAGAGTGGAGCCTTTTACTTTATGGAAATGAATACAAGAATCCAGGTAGAACATCCGGTGACAGAATGGGTGACAGGAATCGATCTGATCAAAGAGCAGATTAAGATTGCAGACGGACAGAGACTAAAGCTTCAGCAGAAAGACATCAAGATCACAGGTCACGCGATCGAATGCAGGATTAATGCAGAGAACCCGAAAAAGAATTTCCGCCCGTCTCCTGGAAAAATCACAGATGTACATTTCCCGGGTGGTGAAGGCGTACGTGTAGACAGTGCGATTTACACAGGATATGAAGTTCCGCCTTATTATGATTCCATGCTTGCGAAACTGATCGTACATGCTGACGACAGAGAAGAGGCTATCCGTAAAATGAGAAGCGCACTTGGCGAAGTTATTATTGAAGGTGTGGACACAAATATTGATTATCAGTATGAGATTTTGAATCATAAAAAATTCATATCTGGAGATATTGATGTGGAGTTTATCGGAGGAATGATGAATGAGACTGCATAATATGTTTAAAAAGACCGGAGAGAAGATCACTTCGATTCATTCACGAAACAGAAGAAAGCCGGAAGCACCGGAAGGAATCTTGAAAAAATGTAATAAATGCGGTGCGGCAATCTTAACAGATGAAGTAATCAACGGGAAATATATTTGTCCTAAATGTCATGGATACTTTCGTATTCCGGCATATAAGAGAATTGAGCTTGTGACAGACGCAGGCTCTTTTGAAGAATGGGATGCAAAGATCGATGAAGGGGAAAGACCGGAGAATCCGTTGGATTTCCGGGGGTATACAGAAAAAGTCGAAGCTTTAAGAGTAAAGACAGGGCTTGATGAAGCGGTTGTTACAGGAAAAGCAACAATCTGTGGATATCCGGTTGTGATCGGGGTCTGTGACGGAAGATTTATGATGGCCAGTATGGGACATGCGGTAGGAGAAAAGATTACCCGTGCAGTCGAGCGTGCAACAGAGGAGAGGCTTCCTGTTATTCTTTTTACCTGTTCCGGAGGCGCACGTATGCAGGAGGGAATCATTTCCCTGATGCAGATGGCAAAGACTTCAGCGGCACTGAAACGCCACAGTGATGCAGGCTTTCTTTATATTCCGGTATTGACTGATCCAACTACGGGAGGTGTCACAGCAAGTTTTGCTATGCTTGGAGATATCATTCTTGCAGAACCGGGAGCTTTGATCGGATTCGCCGGTCCGCGTGTGATTGAGCAGACGATCGGACAGAAATTGCCGGAAGGATTTCAGAGAGCAGAATTTCTTCTTGAGCATGGATTTGTTGATCGGATCGTAACCAGAGATGAGATGAAGGAAGTACTGGGGCAGATTCTGAAAATGCATACGGTTACAGATGAAAAGAAAGAAGACTGTCCGGAAAAGAAAAAAGAGAACAGAAAAAACATATCTGCAGTAAAAGAAAATGTGTCAGCCTGGGAGCGTGTTCTGAAATCCAGGGAAAAAGAACGCCCGGTCGGTAAGGATTATATTGACAGATTGTTTACAGATTTTGTAGAATTACATGGAGACAGATATTATAAGGATGATCCGGCAGTAGTAGGCGGAATTGCGTATTTTCATGGAAAAGCAGTTACTGTGATCGCCCAGTGCAAAGGAAAGACAACGAAAGAGAATCTGAAACGGAATTTTGCAATGCCGTCTCCGGAAGGTTACAGAAAAGCACTGCGTCTGATGAAACAGGCAGAGAAGTTCCAGCGTCCGGTCATCTGTTTTGTAGATACTCCGGGGGCTTTCTGCGGAATGGAGGCAGAAGAGCGTGGACAGGGTGAGGCAATTGCCCGGAATCTGTATGAGATGTCAGCTTTGAAAGTGCCGGTTCTTTCAATTGTAATCGGAGAAGGTGGAAGCGGCGGTGCGCTTGCACTTGCAGTTGCAGATGAAGTGTGGATGATGGAGAATGCAGTGTATTCAGTACTTTCACCGGAAGGGTTTGCAAGCATTTTGTGGAAAGACAGCAAGAGAGCGTCAGAGGCGGCAGGGGTGATGCGTCTGACAGCAGCAGATCTTAAGGAACTTAAGGTGATCGAAGAAATAATTTGCGAGCCTGAAGTGTACCGGGAAGATACGATGGTTCCTGTGCTCTGTGAACTGGAAGAGAAGATGGAACATTTCCTTGAACAATATGGAAGCCTTTCAGAAAAACAACTGACAGATAGAAGATACGACAGATTTCGTCGAATGTAAGAGATAGAAAACATGGCATTGTCTGAATTAAGATAGCAGACCAGAATGAAAGTGATCCCGGAAGATTGAATAGAGAAGAGCTGTTTGAAGAGATCAGAGAACAGTAGAAGACGAGGAGGAAAAAAGATGGATGCGTATAATACCATCAATGACATTCTGGTACATTTATTTAATGAAATCTGGGAGCTGGAGAAAAAGGCAATCATTACAGAGGAGTTTAAAGACATCACAAACAACGATATGCATATAATAGAAGCAATCGGTGTTTCAGGAAAGACAACGATGTCTGTAGTGGCAAAGAAGATGAAGATTACGGCAGGATCTCTGACCACAGCGGTGAATGGGCTGGTAAACAAGAAGTATGTAATGCGTGCCCGCGGTGAAGAGGACCGAAGAGTGGTGTATATCTGGCTGACAGAAAAAGGGGAGAAGGCTTACTATCATCATGAGGAGTTTCACAGAGAGATGACAAATGCTGTGCTGAACAGACTGGATGAAAAAGAGATTCCGGTTCTTATGAAGACATTGGACGGACTTTCAGAATTTTTCAGGGGCTATTCTTCAGAGGAATAAAATGATAATTATCAAGGAAAATTTGACGTTTTGTCAAAAATGAGTTACAATAATCCGTATCGTGAATAATTTATCATTACGGACAAAAGTTCTTGTTATTATTTCGCGTTAAGAATAACATTGTAATGAGGTAGTGCCAATATACTTGGGTGTATATTTTAGGAGGGAAACAAGTATGGTAACAAAGAAGACATCTTCAACAACAAAAGCTGAAACAGCAACAGTAAAGGCAGAGAAGAAAGAGACAGCAGCTGCGAAAGCAATCGAGACAAAGAAAGACACAACAAAGAAACTTGAAACAAAGGCAGCAGTGCTGGTAGATACACCAGAAGTTCAGGCAGAAGAAGTGAAAGAGACAGTGAAGAAGGCAGCTAAGAAGGTTGCAGCAAAAGCAGAAGATACAGCTGAAAAGGCTGTAAAGACTGTAAAGAAAGCAGCAGCTAAGAAGACAGCAACTAAGACTACAAAGAAAGCTGATCTGAAGACAGAATTCTTCCTTCAGTTCTCTGGTAAAGAGTATACAGAGAAAGAGATTCTTAAGAAAGTCAAAGATGTATGGACAAAGGATTTGAAGAATAAAGTCGGAGACATGAAAGATGTTAAGATTTATCTGAAACCGGAAGAGTCAGCAGCATATTATGTTGTTAATGGAGATACAACAGGAAAAATCGATCTGTAAGATATAAATAAAAGATATAAGATCGCTTTCCGGACGTACCGGGAACAGGTTTACTTAAGAAAAGACAGGGAGTCAGACACAGCTGAATGCAGGTGAAGGACGGACCTGTCTTTTTAATATATTAGGAAAGTGCTTTCCTAATATATTAAAAACGCTCCGCTTAGGTAAACATTTCGCCGGTGCAGAAGGCAGTGTGCCTTAAGGTGACAGGAATCTGGCAAGTGTGGTTTGAGAAAGGAGTATGCAAGATGTACGAGAAAGAGATTGAGCAGCTGCAGGCAATGATTGATGAGAGTAACCGGATCGTGTTTTTCGGAGGAGCCGGTGTATCAACAGAAAGTAATATTCCGGATTTTCGAAGTGCAACAGGAATTTATCATCAGAAATATAAGTATTCACCGGAACAGGTGGTCAGTCATAGCTTTTTTATGAAATATCCGGAAGCATTCTATGAGTTTTATAAAGAGAAGATGATGATTTTGGATGCGAAGCCAAATGCTGCCCATCTGAAACTGGCAGAATTGGAGCAGGCCGGAAAATTGCAGGCTGTTGTGACACAGAATATTGATGGACTGCATCAGGCGGCAGGAAGCAGAAACGTCTATGAACTTCATGGAAGCATCCACAGAAATTACTGTATGAAATGTGGGAAGTTCTATGATGCGGAATATGTGAAGAATTCAGAAGGAATTCCGAGATGCAGCTGCGGCGGGATGATTAAGCCGGACGTAGTACTTTATGAAGAGGGACTTGACCAGAAGACGATCCAAGGGGCAGTCGAAGCAATTTCATCAGCCGACATGCTGATCATCGGAGGTACTTCCCTTGTTGTTTATCCGGCAGCCGGTTTTATTGATTATTTTCACGGAAAACACCTTGTTGTGATCAATAAATCAGAAACAGCCAGAACTGTCCGGGCAGAGCTTGCAATATCGGCTCCGATCGGAGAGGTTCTTGGTGCGATTCATGTAAGTGGCGAATAAAATTTCTTTTCCTGTAAATACTTCTGAAAAGGAGGATGCTGTATGCAGCAATAAGAAGTATGGGAAGAAAAAAGGAAAAGACAATCAATCTTACAGAACTTGAACCGAAAGAAAAGCTGAAGTATGAGATAGCAGAGGAATTAGGCCTTTTAGATCGCGTGATGCAGGATGGGTGGAAGTCATTAACATCAAAAGAGACAGGACGGATTGGCGGAATGGTCACCGGAAGAAGACGAGAGATAAAAAAACAGACAAAAATTGCGGATAAAAATGATGAAAGATAAACAAAAGTAAAATTTTGAATGACACAGCTTTTGACAAATAAGGATAAATTTGGTAAAATAGACAGAATGGGGAGAAATTATTTTGCGTTAGAATTCGCAGAGTTTTTGGAAAGTGATAACTTTGGTGGCATAAATGACAGAAAAAATTTCAATATTTGATGTGGAGATTTCCTGTATCAAGGCAAAAGAAGCGATGATGCAGGCAATCGAATTCATGAAAGGTGATTCCGTCAATACCATTGAGCTTGTATCGATGGAATCGCTGATGAAAGAACATGAGAATCCGGAGTGGAAAAAAAAGGTTTCCATGCAGGATCTGGTTCTTCCAGGAAGTGTAGAGATTCTTGAGGCAGCAAAAGCTGATGATGCAAGACTGCTGCGTGAGACGGATAATAAATTATTCTTAAGAATGTTTTTGAAATATTTACAGAAGAACCATCATAAGATCTATCTTCTGGCAGCCAGTCAGGAGGAACTGGTAAAAGCAGAGGAAGCTCTTGCAAGGTATAATCAGGGAATCCGTGTGGTAGGAGATGCCGTGATCCATCTGGAAGACGGAGAGTTGACAGATGCAGACAGGATCCATGGAATAGTGAATGCAGTCAATGGCTCAGAGGCAGATTGTATTTTATCAGTCCTTCCATCGCCGGCGCAGGAAGATTTTATTGAACAGAACCGGGCATTGATCGACACAAGAGTCTGGATTGGCTGTGGATCAGTTCTGATGCGCAGCTTTGACGACAGAAAGATGACAAGCCGGATAAAGAGAATGTTAGTAAAGAAAGTATTTCGCTATAAAGTAGAGAAGCAGAATTAGCCTTTGTGAAGAATGCTAAAAGATAAAAATGTGAATATTTCATAGATTCGACTAAGAAATGCATAAAAAAGATGGATTTCCTCTTTCTTTTTTTGCTGTTTTGCCTTAATATAATATAAGGGTATGTGTACGGATAAATAATGCATACAAAAAATTTGTGGAATATGCACATGCGTGTTACTACTTACAGTTTGCTGTAATCAGCAATACATCGTACAGAGTGGAGGAAAAAAGGATGATTTCAAATCAGATACTTCAAAACACTATTGAAGGATTAAAGGGAATATCAAGGGTTGATTTCTGTGTACTCGACACAGAAGGCAAGGAACTTGCAGCAACATTTGATATGGCAAAAGATTGTGGGGAAGCGGTTCTTTCTTTTGTTGAATCCCCGGCAGACAGCCAGGTGATCCAGGGATGCCAGTTCTTTAAGATCTTTGACGAACAGCGTTTGGAATATGTTTTGCTTGCAGATGGCGAGACAGAAGATGTGTATATGCTCGGTAAGATTGCGGCATTTCAGATCCAGAGTCTGCTTGTAGCTTATAAGGAGCGTTTTGACAAAGATAACTTTATCAAAAATCTTCTTTTAGACAACCTTCTTTTGGTTGATATTTACAATCGTGCAAAGAAATTACATATTGACACAGAAGTAAAACGTGTTATCTTTATTATTGAAACATCGCACGAGAAAGACAGTGCTGCACTTGATAATGTGAGAAATCTTCTGGGAGGAAAGTCAAGAGACTTTATCACAGCTGTTGATGAGAAGAATATTATTGTTGTGAAAGAACTCTCAGATAAGGACGGCAATAAGGAACTTGAGAAGATGGCGAAAGAAATGCTGGATACGCTCCAGGCAGAGGGAGGCGACGAGCAGATCCATATTGCATACGGAACCATCGTAAGTGATATCAAGGAAGTATCCAAGTCATACAAAGAGGCGAAGCTTGCACTTGATGTAGGTAAGATTTTCTTTGATGAGAAGGATATTGTTGCTTATACAACACTTGGAATCGGTCGTCTGATCTATCAGCTGCCGCTGCCACTTTGTAAGATGTTTATCAAAGAGATTTTCGAAGCAAAATCTCCGGATGACTTTGATGAAGAGACATTGACAACGATCAATAAGTTCTTTGAGAACAGTCTTAATGTATCAGAGACATCCAGACAGCTCTATATCCACAGAAATACACTGGTATACAGACTGGATAAGCTTCAGAAGAGTACCGGTCTGGATCTGCGTGTGTTTGAGGATGCCATTACTTTCAAGATTGCCTTAATGGTAGTAAAGTATATGAAGTATATGGAGACATTAGAGTACTAGAACCGTAGGAGTATAGATAAGTTTTAGGAGGAACATATGATTGAATTAAGGAATGTGACGAAGGAGTATTCCAAAGGTCACGCAGCCTTGAATGGAGTTTCCGCGAAGATTGAGCGCGGAGAATTCGTATTCATTGTTGGTGACAGTGGATCAGGTAAGTCTACATTGATCAAATTGATCATGAAAGAGTTGAATCCGACCGAGGGTACAATTATCGTCAACGGCCAGAATTTGAACCGTATGAAACACAGAAACATTGCTAAATACAGAAGAGGACTTGGAGTTGTGTTCCAGGATTTCCGTCTTCTGAAGGATCGTAATATTTATGAGAATATTGCATTCGCACTGCGTGTGACTGAGACACCGACCCGTGTAATCAAGAAGAAGGTGCCGGCAGCTCTGTCACTGGTAGGACTTGCACAGAAGTATAAGTCATTCCCAAAGGAACTCTCAGGTGGAGAGCAGCAGCGAGTAGCGATTGCAAGAGCAATTGTAAATGAACCTGCCATTCTGCTGGCGGATGAGCCGACAGGAAACCTTGACCCGACAAACTCATGGGAGATCATGAGTCTGCTGAAAGAGGCAAATGAGCGTGGAACAACAGTACTTGTTGTTACACATAACCAGGAGATCGTAAACGAGATGAACGAACGCGTCATTACTATGAAGCAGGGCGTAATCGTCAGTGATGAGAAAAAAGGTGGGTATATAAATGAGGATTAGTACATTTGGATACGTTGGAAAGCAGGGCGTTAAGAATATCTGGAGAAACAAGATGTTTTCACTCGCATCCATAGCGACGATGTCAGCATGTATTTTCCTGTTTGGATTGTTTTTCTCGATACTTGTTAACTTCCAGTATATTATTAAAAGTGCAGAAGAAGGTGTTGCAATCACCGTACTCTTTAATGAGGATGCGACACAGGAACAGAAGGATGCAATCGGTGAACAGCTTAAATCACGAGATGATGTTTCAAAAGTGAAGTATGTGTCAGCAGATGATGCATGGGCAGAGTTCCAGAAAGAGTATTTTGGAGACAACCCGGAACTTGCAGAAGGTTTTAAGGATGATAACCCGCTGGCAAATTCTGATAACTATGAAGTCTACATGAAGACGGTAAAAGGTGATAATAAGGATCTGATCGCGAAGAGTAAGTCTCTTTCAGCTACGCAGCAGGATCTGGTTAAATTTGCACAGAGTCTGGACGGAGTCAGACAGGTCAATAAGTCAGATGTTGTAGCAAACACACTTTCCAGTGTAAATATGCTTGTTGCATATGTTTCAATTGCGATTATCGCAATTCTTCTCGGAGTATCGATCTTCCTGATCAGTAATACGGTAACAACAGGTATTACAGTCAGAAAAGAAGAGATTGCAATCATGAAATATATCGGAGCGAAGGACTTTGTAGTAAGATCACCATTCGTGATCGAAGGTCTGATCATTGGATTATTCGGTGCAGTTATTCCGCTTGCACTGTTATATTTCCTTTATGACAAGGCTGTAGTATATATTATGGAGAAGTTTAGTATTCTGAAGAATATCATTACATTCCTTCCGGTTGGAAATGTATATATCTATTTGCTACCGATTGGGCTGGTAATGGGAATTGGAATTGGATTCCTCGGAAGTTACTTCACTGTTCGTAAGCACTTAAGAGTGTAATAGGAGATACCTATGAAAAGACGGATGAGAAAGGTGACAGCACTGGTTCTGTCAGTCGGAATGATGCTGTCAATGACAATTACTTCCGGTGCTGTGACAATTGATGAAGCGCAGAAAAAAGCAGATGAGCTGCAATCACAGAAGAGTGCAGCTCAGGCTGAAAAAGATACACTTGCTGCAAAGCTTAATTCCATCATTGCTCAGATGAACAAGACACAGGAAGAATTAAGTGCCAAGGAAACTGAAATTTCAACAGCTGAGGAAGAGCTTGTACAGGCGAAGGTTGATGAGGATGATCAGTATAACAGCATGAAGAAGAGAATCAAATTCATGTATGAGGGTGGTAATACCCAGTTCCTTGAGATACTGATGTCCAGCAGCAATATTAGTGATCTGCTCAATAAAGCGGAGTATGTATCAAAGCTTTCTTCCTATGACAGAGATATGCTTGTTGCTTTTCAGGAAACGGTGAAAGCTGTAGAAGAAAAGGAAGCAAAGCTTAAAGATGAGTATGAGAAGCTGAATACATTACAGACAAGCTTGGTAAGTCAGCAGACGGAAGCACAGAATCTGATCAGCAGTAAGGAAGCACAGATTGCGGAGATTCAGAATCAGATTACAGATAATGCGAACCTTCTTGCAGATCTTAAGGCGAAAGCAGAAGAAGCAAAACGTCTTCAGGAAGAGCAGGCAGCGGCGGCGGCTGCAGCTGCTGCGGCGGCAAAGAAGAACAATAGCGGAAGCAGCAGTAGTAATGGAAGCAGTAGTTCCAGACCGGCTTCCAGCGGAAACGTGGTGAGCGGAAGTGGATATTTTACACATCCATGTCCGGGAATGACGTACCAGTCCAGTTATTTTGGAGAGGTTCGATCTTTCGATTCAAGACCACATAAAGGAAATGATTATGCCGCACCGACAGGAACACCTACATATGCAGCAGCAGCTGGAACAGTCATTACGGCAGGCTGGAGCAACAGTGCAGGAAACTGGGTTGTTATAAGCCATGGAAACGGATTGGTGACAAAGTATATGCATCACAGCTCAATTTGTGTGAGTGCCGGTCAGAGAGTAGCAAAAGGACAACAGATTGGATATGTTGGTTCTACAGGATATTCAACCGGAGCACATCTACATTTCCAGGTGGAGCTTAACGGAACACCAGTGAATCCAAATAATTATATGTAAGACAAAGGGATTCAAAATCTTCCTTTCATGTTTACATGAAAGTGATTCAAAGAATAAAGGGGGACAAAGTGGAAGATTCTGCTTTGTCCTTTTCTTTAAATAACAGCGAAAGGGACAGACAATGGAACAGAAAAAGAAAAAGGGGTATGGAGCCGGGATTGTTACCGGAATTCTTGCAACAGTTCTTGTCAGCCTGCTTCTCCTTGGGGGATTCAGGGTCATTACGAACACAGCCGGCAGTTATGCATCCGGTAAAGTGACAGAAAAAGAGGTATCAAAAAAACTGAATAAGCTGAATGCTTTGATTGATAAATATTATCTGTATGAAGATGAAATTGATACAGATAAGCTGGCAGAAGGAATTTATTCCGGATATACGAGTGCACTGGGAGATAAGTACACTGTTTATTATGACGAAGATGAGACAAAAGCTCTGATGGAATCAACAAGCGGAACATTTTCAGGTGTGGGTGCAACGCTGACAAAAGATGCGGATACGGGCTATGCGACAATTGTAAATGTCTATGAAGACTCTCCGGCAGAGAAAGCAGGACTGAAAGCAGGAGATATCCTGGAGAAAATCGATGACCACGAGGTTGGTGATGAGCAGCTTGATACGGTGGTGTCCTGGATCAAAGGGGAAAAGGGAACAGATGTAAAGATTACAGTTCTCAGAGACGGAGAAGAACTGGAACTGACTGCCACACGAGATACGATCGAAGTGAAGACAGTTTCGTATGAGATGAAGGAGAACCAGATTGGCTATATCAGAGTGTCTGAGTTTGATACAGTAACTTATGATCAGTTCAAAGAAGCATTGGATGATCTTGAAAATCAGGGAATGCAGGGGCTTGTGGTTGACCTGAGAAACAATCCGGGAGGAAGTCTTGATACAGTTACGAATATGCTGCGTCTGCTTCTTCCAGAAGGTACAATTGTATCAACAAAGGACAAGAATGGAAAGACAGACGAAATCACTTGTGACGGAACTCATGAATTTAAGAAACCAATGGCAGTTCTTGTAAACCAGTACAGTGCCAGCGCATCTGAAATCTTCAGCGGTGCAGTACAGGATTATGGAACAGCGAAGATTGTCGGAGTGACAACGTATGGAAAAGGTGTTGTGCAGCAATTGATGGATCTGGGAGATGGAACCTGTCTGAAAGTGACGATTGCAGAGTATTATACTCCAAATGGAAGAAGCATCAATGGAAAAGGTGTTGAACCGGATGTGAAAGTTGAATACCAGTATGATGAGGAGAATCCAAAAGCAGATAACCAGCTGGATCAGGCATTAAGCACAGTTCAGGGAGAAATTAGTGAAAGTACACAAAACCGATAGGTTGAAAATATCTTGTTTTGATGAAAAGTTAAAATGTGTGACAATTTGAATAAAACCTCTTGAAAATCAAAAAACTCTGTGCTAATATTGAAAACAAGTTTTAGCAGACTAAAGTGCTGAACCAGAAAAAGGCAAAGAACAAGACTCTGATTCACAGAAACTGACAGGAAGTTGGCGTCACCGACTGAGAGCGCCGGACAGCGGAGCGAATCAAGGGAACACTTGGGAGCTGGCTGTCTGAACAGGTGAAGTAGGGCAGCACGTGGAGCATACGTTACATGCAAAGAGGGGAATCTGGCTTACACAGGGATAGAGATAAGATTTGAAATGTGAAGACTGAGATTCAATGCGGGTGGTACCGCGGATATTATGATTGTAATTTCCGTCCCGGGATACTGATGTATCCCGGGGCTTTTTTATTTAGAAAGCTTCTTCCCGGGATGCTGGAATCTGAAAGGAGAAGAATTATGGAATTTGTAACAGGTGTAAAAAAGAAGGAAACATTGGAACTGAGTGAACTTCTCGAAGAGGGAAGAATTGGAACCGAAGTGAAAGTAAATGGTGCGATCCATACGATCCGTGATATGGGAACAATTGCATTCATTATTCTCAGAAAAAGAGAAGGACTTGTTCAGTGTGTATATGAAGAAAATATTTCCAAATTTGACTTGAAAGATGTGAAGGAAGCAGATACAGTAGAGGTAACAGGTGTGCTTACAGAGTCTGCGAAAGCTCCGAATGGGATTGAGATTCGCCTTGGTGAATTGAAAATCTTAAGTGAGCCGGCAGAGCCAATGCCGCTTCCGATTGCAAAGTGGAAGCTGAACACATCTCTGGAAGCAAAATTAAACTACAGACCGATTTCTCTGAGAAATATCAGAGAGCGTGCGAAGTTCAGAATTCAGGAAGGAATCGTAAGAGGGTTCCGTGATTTCCTTTATAAAGAAGGATTTACAGAGATCCATACTCCGAAAATCGGTGCCAAAAGTGCAGAGGGCGGTGCGAACCTTTTCCGTCTGGAGTATTTCCACAGACCGGCGATCCTTCAGCAGAGCCCACAGTTCTATAAGCAGATGATGGTCGGAGTATTCGACAGAGTCTTTGAGACAGCGCCAGTATTCCGTGCAGAGAAACACAACACAAAGCGTCATCTGAATGAGTACACAAGCCTTGATTTCGAGATGGGATATATTGATGGATTTGAAGATATCATGGCAATGGAAACGGGATTTCTTCAGTATACGATGGAGCTGTTGAAGAAAGAGTATGCAAGAGAACTTCAGATTCTGAATATCGAAGTACCGAAGACAGATAATATTCCGGCAGTAAGATTCGACGAGATCAAACGACTGGTATCCGAGAAGTATGACAGAAAGATCAAGAACCCATTTGACCTGGAACCAGAGGAAGAGACATTGATCAGCCGTTATGCGAAGGAAGAGTGGGATGCAGATTTTGTATTCGTTACTCATTATCCATCAAAGAAACGTCCATTCTATGCAATGGATGATCCGGAGGATCCGACTTACACGCTCAGTTTTGACCTGCTTTTCAGAGGAATGGAGATCACAACCGGCGGACAGCGTATTCATGATTATCATGAACTTCTTGCGAAGATGGAGAAGCGAGGTATGACAGATGAAGGCATGGAGCAGTATTTAAGTGCATTCAAGCATGGAATGCCACCACACGGAGGTCTTGGAATAGGTATGGAACGTCTGACAATGAAGATGATGAACGAAGACAATGTAAGAGAAACAACATTATTCCCAAGAGACTTAAGTCGTCTGGAACCATAAGAAGAAAATACAAAAAACGGGTCAATCCTCTGGATTGAACGAAAAAACTGTTGGATGTGAAGGTCTGAACTGAGAAAGAGAACTGCCCACAGGATGTTGTGGTCAGAAACTTAAGGAGTAGAAACGAGGGAGGATCTTTATGTTTAAGAAAAAAGAATGTTATCTTTGCGGAGGTAAATTGATTAATGGCCGTTGCAGTTCCTGCGGGCTGGATAACACAAAGCTGGACAAAAAGAATTACAGGCTGAATGAGAGCAGTTTTGACCGCAAGAAAAAAATGACATATTCCCAGAAACGACAGAATGACACTGGAGAGACAAAAAACCGGGAGAAAAAGAAGGATGCGGGACATCTCTGTGAGAGTCATAACGGACGGAAAAGAACGCAGACAGAATATCAGCAAAAAGAAAATCCGAGGATTGAAATCCCACAGACAGGGCAGATGCAGCCAGGTGGGCCGACGGTATTTAATCCGGCAAGGAAGGCTCATACAGGATCTTATGAGGAACAGAAAAAAGCAAGGAAAATCAGTGGAATTCTTGCGGGAATTATCGTGGCAATCGTAGCATTTACAAGCATTGCAGGTTCAGTTGGTGATTTCATTTCCTCATTTGGGGATGATTTCCATTCCTCAGATTATGACTGGAATGATAATGGCAGCGAAGTGGAGTCTGAGTATGATCCATATATGAATACAACGAGAGAACTTTCTGAAACAGGAGCAACTTATGACTGTGTATTAGGATATGGGGAGTATGAGATCGGAGCACAGATCCCGGAAGGGACTTATGAAGTGGAGCTTGTCTCAGGAGAAGGCTCCATGCAGCAGGATGATCCTGAGAATTCGATTTATTACTATTCTTATTTTAGTGAAGATGAGTCAGATACGGATGCAGGAGATTATCTGGACGATGTGAGATTGTATACAGGAGGTCATCTGAAGATTAATACAGGACTGGTTGTCCAGTTTCATTCTGAGAATGCACAGACGGAACAGATGCAGCTGGAAGAAAATCCGCTGACGGAGCAGGTAACATTGAAAGCCGGAAACACTTATACAGCGGGAACAGATTTCCCGGCAGGATGGTATGATGTGACCGAGGCATCAGGAGTCGACTGGGCGGAGCTTCATTACAAGATTTATCTTGGTGATCTTTATGATAAGGAAAATGAAAATCTCAATTATGAAAACTATGGACTCTGGTTTTATGATACAGATGGGTCAGAATCTTATAAAAATGCAGTTTTCCCGGAAGGGACGGAGCTGGAAGTGGATGATGGGGATTTAATCCTGACGCCGTCCGGCTCAGTAAAAAACCAGAACTATGACAGTTTCTATGATATGTACCGCTACAGGTCGCAATAAGCTGAGAAATTTATGATACTGATTTTGGAAATTGTCAGGATTAGCAAAGACAGAGTAGAAAGAAAGGATGATTAAATTGGCAAATAAAATATCCGATGAAACAATCGAGTATGTAGGAATCCTTGCAAAGCTGGAACTTTCAGAGGAAGAGAAAGAAGCAGCGAAAAAAGACATGGAGCAGATGCTGGATTATATAGATACATTAAATGAACTTGATACAGCAGGGATCGAACCAATGTCTCATGTATTTCCGGTACAGAATGTGTTCCGTGAAGATGTTGTGACAAACGGAGATAACAAAGAAGCGACACTTGCGAATGCACCACTTCGTAAAGATGACAGTTTTGAAGTGCCGAAGACAATTGGTTAAGGGAGTGAGAGTAGATGGATTTATTAAAACTTACAGCCCTTGAACTGGGCGAGAAGATCAAAGCAAAAGAAGTAACTGTACGAGAAGCAGTTGATGCAGTGATCGGACAGATCAGAGAATCAGAGTCAGAGATTCACAGCTTTGTGACGATAGATGAAGAAGGTGCTTATGCACAGGCAGAGGAAATTCAGAAGAAAATAGATGCGGGCGAACTGACAGGTCCGCTTGCAGGAGTTCCGGTTGCGGTAAAGGATAATATGTGTATCGAAGGACAGCTTACCACATGCAGTTCCAAGATTCTTTCCAACTTCAAACCGACCTATACGGCTGAGGCAGTTGAGAACCTCAGAAAAGCAGGAGCGGTTATCATTGGTAAGACGAACATGGATGAATTTGCCATGGGAAGTACAACAGAGACATCTTATTACGGACCGACACGCAATCCGCACAACACAGCGCATGTTCCGGGAGGTTCTTCCGGTGGTTCCTGTGCGGCAGTGGCAGCGTCCGAATGTTATTATGCACTTGGATCTGATACCGGCGGATCCATTCGTCAGCCGAGTTCTTTCTGTGGAGTTGTCGGACTAAAACCAACTTATGGAACCGTTTCCCGATATGGACTTATCGCATATGGATCTTCTTTAGATCAGATTGGACCGGTAGCGAAAGATGTATCGGATTGTGCGGCAATTCTTGAAGCAATTGCATCCCATGATCCGAAGGACAGCACTTCCATGGATCGTGATGATTGTGATTTCACAGAAGCACTTGTCGATGATGTGAAAGGACTCCGTATTGGAATCCCAAGAGACTATATGGGAGAAGGTCTGGATCCTGAAGTAAATGATGCTGTGATGAAGGCAGCAAAAGTACTCGAAGAAAAGGGTGCGATTGTTGAGGCGTTTGATCTGCGACTTGTAAAATATGCAATCCCTGCTTATTATACGATCGCAGATGCAGAGGCAAGTTCTAACCTGGAACGTTTTGATGGTGTGAAATATGGTTATCGTACGAAAGATTACGATGGACTTCATAACATGTACAAGAAAACACGTTCAGAAGGATTTGGTCCTGAAGTAAAGAGAAGAATCATGCTTGGATCTTTTGTCTTAAGTTCAGGATATTATGATGCCTACTATCTGAAGGCACTTAGAACAAAAGCTTTAATCAAGAAAGAGTTTGACCGTGCATTCCGTAATTATGACATCATTCTCGGACCGGCAGCACCAACAACTGCTCCGGAACTTGGAAAGAGCTTAAGTGATCCGATGAAGATGTATTTGGGAGACATTTATACAATCTCAGTCAATCTTGCAGGTCTTCCGGGAATGAGCGTTCCGGTTGGAAAAGATAGCAAAGGACTTCCAATCGGTATGCAACTGATCGGAAATGTATTTGAAGAAAAAACTTTGATCCGTGCAGCATATACCTATGAGTGTGCGACAAAGAAGATGCATGAAACACCGGCATCTGTCGGTCTTATGTCAGAAAAGGAGGTGCGTTAACAATGGCAAAGCAGTATGAAACAGTCATTGGACTGGAAGTGCATATTGAGCTGGCTACAAAGACAAAGATCTTCTGTGGATGCAGCACAGAATTCGGTGGCGCACCGAATACACATACTTGTCCGGTATGTACTGGTATGCCGGGATCGCTTCCGGTGTTGAATAAACAAGTTGTAGAATATGCTATGGCAATTGGTCTTGCAACAAACTGTAAGATTACACAGGTATGCAAATTTGACCGTAAAAACTATTTCTACCCGGATAACCCGCAGAACTATCAGATTTCCCAGCTGTATCTCCCGATTGCCAGAGATGGATATGTAGAGATCGAGAGTGGTTCAGGAAAGAAGAAAGTAAGAATCCACGAGATGCATATGGAAGAAGATGCAGGTAAGCTGGTTCATGATGAGTGGGATGATACTTCACTTGTCGATTATAACCGAAGCGGTGTGCCACTTGTAGAGATCGTATCTGAACCGGATATGCGTTCCGCAGAAGAAGTTATTTCTTATCTTGAGAAGCTTCGTATGATCGTGCAGTATTTAGGCGCATCAGATTGTAAGCTTCAGGAAGGTTCTATGCGTGCTGATGTCAACCTGTCTGTCCGTGAAGTCGGATCCGATCAGTTTGGTACAAGAACAGAGATGAAGAACCTGAACTCATTTAAGGCAATCGCACATGCAATTGAAGGCGAACGTCAGAGACAGATTGAGTTGATCGAAGAAGGAAAACAGGTTGTACAGGAGACAAGACGCTGGGATGACAACAAAGAGCATTCTTATGCAATGCGTTCCAAAGAGGATGCACAGGACTATCGTTATTTCCCGGAACCAGACCTTGTTCCGATCGTAATCAGTGATGAATGGATCGAGAAAATCAAATCTCAGCAGCCGGAACTTCGTACGGAGAAGCTGGAGCGTTACAAGGAACAGTTTGATATTCCGCAGTATGACGCAGAGATCATCACAGGTTCTAAGAAAATGGCCGATCTTTTTGAGGCAACAACAGCAATCTGTGAGAAACCGAAGAAAGTTGCAAACTGGCTGATCGGAGAGACCTTCCGTCTGATGAAAGACAATGGAATGGAGCCGGAAGATTTAACATTCTCTCCGGAGAACCTGGCAAAATTAATTGATCTTGCGGAGGCAGGAACCATTAACAGTTCTGTGGCAAAAGATGTATTCAAGCAGATTTTCCATGAGGATATAGATCCTGAGAAATATGTCGAAGAACACGGGCTTAAGATGGTGAACGATGAAGGTGCACTCCGTGAGACAGCTGCCAAAGTGATCGCAGACAACCCACAGGCAGTCGCAGACTTCAAAGGCGGTAAAGAGAAAGCAATCGGAGCACTGCTTGGACAGACAATGCGCGCCATGAAGGGGAAAGCAAACCCAGGAATGGTGAATCAGGTGCTGCGAGAGTTGTTAAAATAAAATTTGATTTGTCTGTTAGGATTCCTGTAAATGGAACAGATACATTTATTGACCTAATATTGAAATTAAGATTGATATATTGACAGCCTGAAAAATGTCTGCTATATTACAAGTAGAACACAGAGAAATAATAAACTATATATGTTCAAAACAATAAGAGATTCGGAAGGATGTGGAAAGAATGAAACGAGATTATTATGAAGTGCTTGGGCTGTCAAAGGGCGCAGAGGATAAAGAGATAAAGAGAGCATATCGTAAGCTGGCGAAGAAGTATCATCCGGACACGAATCCTGGGGATAAAGAAGCGGAGAAGAAATTCAAAGAAGTGACGGAGGCGTACTCTGTACTGAGTGATCCGGAGAAGAAGAAACTGTATGACCAGTTCGGTCATGCTGCATTTGATCAGAGCGGTGCTGCAGGTTCCGGATACGGAAATGCCGGTACAGGTGGCTTTGGAGGATTCGGCGGAAACGGCGGATTCAAAGGCGGTACTTACCGTAGTTATGGTGGACCGGGAAGTGGATATCAGGAGTATCATTTCGAAGGTGGCGACATGGATGATATGTTTGATGACATTTTCGGAAATATGTTCCATGGAGGAAGTACTTCAGGTCGCAGCAGAAGGACATCAGGATTTACCGGAGGATTTGGAGGTGAAAGCTTTAGATCAAAAGGTTCTGATATCAAGGCAGGTATCACTGTAGGATTTGATGAGGCTGCATTTGGTGGAGATAAGGTTATTACACTGAGTAATCCGGAAAATCCGGGACAACCGGGACAGTCACTGAAGGTTCATATTCCAGCAGGTATTGATAACGGAAAGTCAATCCGTTTAAGAGGAAAGGGAATGCCGGGAACCGGTGGTGGTGAAGCCGGAGATCTTCTGTTGAAAGTAACAGTTGCTCCGAAACCTGGATATGAGCGGAAAGGTATGGATGTATATACAACCGTATCTGTTCCGTATACAACAGCTGTGTTCGGAGGTGAGGCATTGGTCCATACACTGTATGGAGATGTTATGTGTAAGATTAAAGAGGGAACACAATCGGGTTCCAAGATTCGTCTGAGAGGTAAGGGAATTGTTTCGATGAAAGATTCATCCGTTCACGGAGACCAGTATGTGACGATTCAGATTGAAGTGCCAAGAAACTTAAGTTTGCAGGCAAGACAGAAATTAAAAGAGTTTGAAGAAATCTGTCAGGGGAGTTCAAGAACAGCATAAATAAATGAAAAGACCAGAGGCTTGTTTTACAAATTGAAACAAGAACCTCTGGTCTTTTCTGCTGTTTAGAATATTGCTGTAGCTGTTTAGAAGTTACTGTGAGCAGTAACGTTTTGCACAGGTACAATTTATAGCCACTGACTCAGAAATTTGAAGCCAGTAACAAACGAATTATAATTGGGATTCTGCTAGTCACGTTCCCAACGACCGGAAGCACCACATGGAAGAACCAATCCTGAATCTGTAACAGGAAGTCCGATCTCCTGAGAATCTACATGTCCGTTCCAAGGTTTTAATTCAGTTGAGATCATGTAGGTAAGTACGGCAGGAGCAAGTCCTGTTGTATAAGAATTCACAAGGAAGAACAGTGCATCCTTGGAAAGAATCTTTGTACAAAGCTTGATGAGTGGATGGATCATATCTTCAATCTTCCAGATCTCGCCTTTTGGTCCACGCCCATATGACGGCGGATCCATAATGATTGCATCATAAGTGTTGCCACGGCGGATCTCGCGTTCAACGAACTTCACACAGTCATCGACAAGCCAGCGGATCGGTGCATCTCCCAGACCGGAAGAAACCGCATTCTCCTTTGCCCATGTCACCATACCCTTAGATGCATCTACATGAGTAACCTGCGCTCCGGCAGCTGCCGCTGCAAGTGTAGCACCTCCGGTATAAGCAAAAAGGTTCAGCACCTTGACCGGACGTCCAGCATTCTTAATCTTCTCAGAGAACCAGTCCCAGTTAGTTGCCTGCTCTGGGAAGAGTCCTGTGTGCTTGAAACTAAATGGTTTTAAATTAAATGTGAGAGAACCGTAATGGATCTGCCACTGCTGTGGGAGACTAAAAAACTCCCATTCACCGCCACCCTTTTTGCTACGGTGATAATGTCCGTTCATCTCTTTCCAACCGCGGTTCTTCTTAGGAGTATCCCAGATGACCTGCGGGTCCGGACGGACAAGAAGATAATTTCCCCAACGCTCAAGCTTTTCGCCACCTGAGCAGTCAAGAATTTCGTAATCTTTCCAATTATCTGCAATCCACATGAATTAGTTAATCCTTTCTACAAAAAATACTTGTAATCATACAGAGACAATCTCAAAGAACGATACATTTTTGAAATTGTTTCGTTTTATATCGTCTATAACATTTCTATTATAATAGAAAGTCCTATGGTAATGCAATGAAAATTTTCAGATTCAGAAATCAAGTGTTGCCAGCCGGTATTGTTCACACGATGTGTGAACAGCATTCTTATAAATGGACTGGTTAAAATGCACTATAAACCTACTAAACACATAGGAATATAAAAACAAAACGCCGAAAACATATAAAACATATTGACAAGGTAGGTTAATAAGATGTATTATACGCCTATCGAATCTGAGATGCGAAAAAGTAACAGAGTTACATCAAATGATAGATGGAGTGATGAGTATGATAAAAGTAGAACATGCAAACAAAACATTTTCCGGGAAATACGGTACAGTACATGCGCTGCAGGATGTCAGCATTCATGTAGAGAAAGGTGACATCTACGGAATTATCGGATTTTCCGGAGCAGGTAAATCAACTTTGATCCGGTTGGTAAATGGATTAGAGACACCGGATACGGGAAATGTTATAGTCCAGGGAGAAAATCTTGGGAATCTGAAAAAAACGCAGCTTCGCAAGCTTAGAAGAAAAATCGGAATGGTTTTTCAGCAATTTAATCTTCTTGAATCAAAAACAGTGTATCACAACATTGCATTGCCATTGATTCTTGAAAAGGCACCAAAGGAAGAGATTGATAAGAAAGTAAAAGAAGTACTCCGGTTTGTAGAACTGGAAGATAAGAAAGATGTTTATGTAAGCCAGCTTTCGGGAGGACAGAAACAGAGAGTGGGAATCGCAAGGGCACTGACAACAACACCGGACATCCTGCTCTGTGACGAAGCAACAAGTGCACTGGATCCACAAACTACAGAATCCATTCTGAAACTGCTTAAGAAGATCAACCGGGAGATGGGAGTTACAATCCTTCTGATCACACATCAGATGCAGGTCGTTCAGATGATCTGTAATAAAGTAGCAGTTATGGAGAACGGACAAGTAGTAGAGGCCGGAAGTGTGCTTGATGTATTCGGAAAGCCACAGGCACCTGTTACAAGAAGATTCGTTCAGACTGTAGTAAATGATCAGATTCCGGAAAGCATTCTAAGTCTTGTGAAAGAACAGAAAGAACATTTCCGGGTAGAGAGGCTTAAGTTTATCGGAAGCAGTGTAAAACGACCTGTGATTTCAGATATCTGTCATGTGGATGGAATTGTAGTAAATATTCTGGGAGCGACCGTGCAGGAATTGCAGGAGAATGTAATGTGTGTGTTCATTTTGCAGCTGATCGGAACGGAAGAGAAAATATTAGAAGCTGAGAAACAGATTGATGAGAATGGAGTAATCAGAGAAAGAGTGGAGGCGATTTAATGGAACAAGAGTATTTTGGAGTATCCCTTGAAAAGTTATTGACCAGTGGGGGACAGACATTATATATGGTTGCATGGTCACTGATCATTGGAACAATCATAGGAATTATTTTGGCACTGATCCTTGTACTTTGCCGTAAGGGAGGACTGATAGAGAATCTGATCCTTTACAATATTGTAAGTATCTATATTAATATAGTAAGAAGTATCCCATTTGTGATCTTACTGGTAGCGATCATGCCGTTGACAAGGGCAATTGTTGGAACGACCATCGGGAGTACAGCATCACTTGTCCCGCTTGTTATTTATATCAGTCCATATCTTGCACGCTTGATGGAAAATAGCTTACTGGAGATTAATCCGGGTATTCTGGAAGCGGCTGAAGCAATGGGGGCATCTACCTGGCAGACGATTCGGTATTTTCTGCTTCCGGAAACACTTGGATCTATCGTACTCGCATTGACAACAGGTACGATCGGGTTGCTTGGAGCATCAGCAATGGCTGGATATGTAGGCGGAGGAGGTGTCGGAGACCTGGCACTGACTTATGGATATCAGAGGATGAATACACCATTGATGATCTTTACTGTAGTTGTACTGGTTGTATTTGTACAGATCCTTCAGCTTGCAGGAAATACAATTTCAAGAAAACTCAGACAACATAGATAATTGATTAAGAAAGAACGAGGAGAATTATATTATGAAAATCAAGAAAATTATTGCAGGATTATTAGTAGCGACAACAGCATTCAGCCTGGCAGCATGCGGAAATTCAGGTTCAGGAGATACGAAGAAAAGTGACGCGGATACATCAGAGAAAAAGGAAATCGTCTATGGAAAATCCCAGGGACCATATACAGAACTTTTCGAAGATACAATCGTTCCAATTCTTGAGAAAGAAGGATATACTCTGAAAGCTGTTGACCTTTCAGATCTTCAGACAGCAGATGTTGCACTGAATGACGGAGATGTAGATGTCAATGTAGAACAGCATACAGCATACATGGACAGTTTCAATCAGAGTTATAACGCAGATCTGGTTGCAATCAGTCCGATTCCAACTGTTCCGGCAGGAGTTTATTCAGAAAAATACGATTCTGTAGATGAAATCCCGGATGGTGCGAAGGTTGCAGTCCCAAATGATGCGTCCAACACAGCACGCTGCTATCTGATGCTTCAGAAAATCGGTTGGATTAAGCTTGACGAGAAGGCTGATCCATCTACAGTTACACAGGATGATATTGTAGAGAACCCACATAATATTGAATTTACAGAAATGAACAGCATGACAATTCCGGCAGCAGAATCTGATTTTGATTATATTGCAATCACAGGAAGTGTTGTATATAATGCAGGCATTGATGCTTCTACAGCACTGGCCAATGAAGATATTTCAGATTATCTTGTACTTCAGGTTGTTGTAAAAGAAGAGAACAAAGATGCAGATTGGGCACAGGCAATCGTGGACGCATACCACTCAGATGAATTTAAACAGTATATGAAAGAAAACAATGATGGATTATGGTGGATCCCGGAGGAGCTTCAATAATTAAGAAAGGCAGTGATGAAAATGGATCAGACAGAAAAATTAATCCTAGAAGCAATCGATCAGCACAGAGATGAGATCATTGAATTTGCCAGAGATATATACGATCATGGAGAACTTGGATATAAAGAATTCAATACAGCAGAAAAATTCATAAAGAAGATGAAAGAATTAGGTCTGCGTACAGAAACCGGACTTGCAATTACAGGAACAAAAGCGTATTTAAATGAAGAAAAGAAAGATACAGCAAGCCTTGCACTTCTTGGAGAACTTGATGCACTTAGGATTCCGGAGCATGCTCATGCGAATCCAGAGACAGATGCGGCACATTGCTGCGGACATCATGCACAGATGGCTGGAATCTTTGGTGCGGCACTGGCTCTTACAGTTCCGGAGATCGCGGAAAAACTGGATGGACAGGTGGTATTTTTTGCAACACCGGCGGAAGAGTATGGTGAAATTGGATTCAAAAATGAACTGCGTGCACAGGGAAAAATAAAATATGGCGGTGGAAAATGTGAGCTGCTTCGTATCGGCGCATTTGATGATATTGATCTTTGTATTACACATCACATTACACCGGGGGATGACATCATAGTAGGAAGTGGAACCGGAAATGGGTTTGTGTCTAAAGTGATCCGTTGTTTAGGTAAGGCAGCCCATGCGGCAGGAACACCGGAACAAGGTGTAAATGCTCTGTCGGCGGCGTCACTTGGTCTGCAGGCACTCGGTCTGAATCGAGAGACATTCCGTGATGAGGATTGTGTCCGTGTCCATCCGATCATTACAAAGGGTGGCAACCTGGTAAATGTAGTGCCTGATGAAGTTGTAGTAGAGACATTGGTAAGAGCTAAAACAATCGAGGCATTTACAGATGCAGCGAAGAAAACAGACCGATCCTTTCACGCAGGAGCTACTGCAATGGGAGCGAAGGTTGAAATCACAACACTTCCGGGATACCTTCCGACACTTGCGGAAGAAGCACTCCCAGAATTAAAAAGAGCAGCAGAACTTTCTGCACCGGAAACAAATGTGATTGAGGCCTCAGGACATACGGGAGGATCAACAGATGTCGGTGATGTCCAGCACTTAATGCCTGTATATACATTTAATACAGGTGGTGTAAAGGGTGGACTCCATCAGGTAGAATTTGAAGTGACGGATGAGGAAGAAGCTTATATTGTCACTGCGAAGATGTTTGCACTTGGAGCCTATGGACTTTTGAAAGAAAAAGCAGCAAGAAGCAGAGAGCTTGTTAAAAATTATAAGCCGGTATTTGAAAATTCAGCAAAGTATGCGGAGTTTATGGATCAGTTTGATTCGAAAGAAGTGTTAGAATAATTCTA
>JABLTP010065585.1_pt1 | contig 31386 bp, 21 predicted proteins | sample 7160111 | NCBI WGS metagenome assembly JABLTP01 (sample SAMN14651227, study PRJNA627086) | human gut metagenome | isolation source: feces | host: Homo sapiens
CCATTTTGATACTTCCAGACATTCTGCTTGCCATTCAAGAGCCGTTTTAAGTTAATGACATTGCAGCTTGTCCCCCTTAACAATTCCCCTCCGCCAAGCTGAGCCAGCTTGACCGCAGTTCGCCTACGGCGTTATGAACTTTCTTGACAGATTTCCCAATCTGGTTTATACTAATCAGTAGGATTCTGATGCTGTTTTCTTCGATTCCATCGCTCCTGCACCCATTGCAACAAGGCTTCCCGTTCGTTCGGCAACTTGCCACGAATGACCTGCTCCAGTGCATCTTGCAGCAATTTCCCGATGAGAACGCCCTTTGGAATCCCCATCGCAAGCAAGTCATTTCCACGAATCGCCAAGTCTTTCAGCTGAAAGCATGCCTGCTCTTGCAATAATTCCTGTAAAAGCTGCTGCATCTGCTCCAGTTTTTGCAAGTCCCGCTCTGCATATGCTGGAACTTGTGCCTGTAAATCCGCTTTTCGCAGAGCAAGCAAGCGTTTTGTCTGTACTGCTCCATATTTTCGCAGCATCCGCAGCAAATAGGAGCGTTGCGGTAATAATTGCACCTCATGTGCGGCAATCAATGCAACAATGGCATCGGTTCGCTTTCGATCCATTTTCAGACGCTTGCAAATTTGCTTTGCCAATGCTGCACTTTCTGCCGGATGTCCGTAGAAATGCCCGATTCCGGCTGCATCCTGATGAAAACAAGCTGGTTTTCCAATGTCATGCAGCAATGCTGCCCAGCAAAGCACTGTGTCCTGCTGGTCGCTGTGGGACAATGCCAGCAGACTGTGTTCCCATACATCGTATGCATGCCGTGGATGATACTGCTGAAAGCCCTGCAACGGCTGCATCTCTGGAAACAGACGAAACCAAATAGAGCAATATGCTGCCAATGTTGCAGCAGCATACGGAGCCGTGACAATGCGGTCACATTCAGAGAGAATCCGCTCCGCAGACACCCATTTTAGAAATGGTGCTGTTCGTTCCATCGCTGCTGCCGTTTCTGGCTGAATGGTTAGCCCATACACCGCAGCAAACCGAACTGCTCGCAAAATCCGCAGGGCATCTTCTGTAAATCGTTCTGTCGGAACGCCTACGCATCGCAGCTGCCGTTTCTGCAAGTCTGCTGCTCCATGAAAAGGGTCTATGATTCCGGTTTCCGGATGATATGCCATCGCATTGATGGTAAAATCTCGCCGCTGTAAATCTGTTTGCAGCGAATCGGCAAATTGTACCGCATCTGGATGACGATGGTCATGGTAGGTGGTTTCCTTGCGAAATGTAGTAATCTCATATACCGTATGATTCCGCAAAACGCCAATCGTTCCATGCTGGCTGCCAATGGTCAGACAGGGTACATCTGAAAAACAAGCTTGTATCTGCTCCGGCGTTGCAGAGGTACAGAAATCCCAGTCATGCGGTGTTCGGTGCAGCAGTGCATCCCGCACACATCCGCCGACGGCATACCCTACATAGCCATGTTCCTGCAAACGGTTTAAAATCCATATGCCATCTGCCGGAATGGTGATTTGTTCGTTCATGTTCTTCTCCTCCATTTATATGATAGAAAGGTTGTTGTTTTATGCATCATATCATTACTCCAGAATCTATTGTCTATCAGCGTCCCGTCCAGTACTACGAAACCGACCGGATGCAGATTGTCCACCATTCCAACTATATCCGTTGGATGGAAGAAATCCGTGTGGCATTCATGGCACAAAAGGGCGTTCCCTATGACCAGATGGAACACAATGGCATTTTAATGCCTGTGTTAGGGGTCACCTGCTCTTATCACATTCCATTCCAGTTCGGGGAAACATTTCAGGCAACCTGCAAGATTACAGAGTACAACGGTGTTCGGCTTGCGTTATCCTACGAAATCTATAAGCCTGGGGAATCTCGCTGCTGCGTGACCGGAACTTCTCAGCACTGCTTCACCAACAACGACCGCAAACCACTGCGGCTGCCCCGTCAGAATCCAGAGTTGCACCAGCTGTTCTTATCTCTGCTGGAATCCTGATTGGATTATAGCATGAATTGATTTCTCTTGTCAATTTGAAACCATTCTCTCAAAATCAAAATACGCCCCCTCTTTTCATAGAAAGGACTCTTTATGAAATCACTGAAAAAAGCAACCGGTTGGATTATTGCCGGTGTCGCTGCACTCTTAATCATTGTCGCTGCTACCAGTGCAACCACCATCGTTCCGGCTGGTCATGCCGGCGTTGTCGTAACTATGGGCAGTGTCAGCAATCGTGTATTGGATGAAGGCTTACATTTTAAAGTGCCATTCGTCCAGCAAGTTGTAATGATGAACAACAAGATTCAAAAGACAGAAGTCGCCTCCAACAGCGTTTCTAAGGATTTGCAGACCATTTCCAGCTCGGTTGCCATCAACTTCCACATCACAAAAGACGCTTCCGCTACCATCTATCAAACCATCGGCGAACAGTATTCCGATACCGTCTTGCAGCCTGCCATTCAAGAAGCGGTCAAGGCAGTTACTGCACAATACACCGCAGAAGAATTGATTACCAAGCGTTCTGCTGTTGGGGACGAAATCGGGCAGACACTCTCGGAAAAAGTTTCCGACTATGGCATTTTAATCGACAAGTTCAATATTGTTGACTTTGATTTCTCCGAGGAGTTCAACGCTGCCATCGAACAAAAACAAGTTGCCGAACAAAACAAACTTCGGGCAGAAACCGAAAAAGAACAGCAAATTATTGAAGCAGAGGCAGCTGCCAAACAGAAAACCATTGCAGCGGATGCCGATGCAGAGGCAACCTTGAAAAAGGCAGAAGCAGAAGCTGCTGCCAACGAAAAAATCAATGCCTCTTTGAATGACAAGGTACTGCGGTATCAGCAAATTCAGAAATGGGACGGCAAGTACCCGAATGTTGTTTCGGACTCCGCCTCTGTTCTGATGAATCTGCCGTCTGATGATGCGGATTCCAGTTCCACCGAAACCCCAACCAATCCATAACCATTCTCTCTTAGGAGGGCTTTCACGCTATGCAACACTATACTTTCCCCTATACAGAAGTGTTTCACTGCACGGCTGGCGATTGTCCAGACAGCTGCTGTAAAGGCTGGGAAATTGTCATTGACCCCAAAACACTCCAAACCTATCAGCAGACCTGTTCCCCCATCGGGGAAACCATCCGCTCAACGCTCACAAAAAATGAAGACGATGAGTGGATGTTTCAAAATCGGGAAGATGGAAACTGTCCGTTCTGGAACGCAGAAAAACTTTGTGACTTACAAATACAAGCTGGAGAACACCTGCTCTGTGATACCTGCCGACAGTTCCCACGCATTCCGCAGGATTATACGCTTTTTACAGAGCATGTGCTCTCGCTTGCCTGTCCAGAGGCTGCCCGTCTAGTTCTAACGCAAACAGAACCGTTCCGAGCAATTCCGCTCACACAAGCTGAACCATCTGAGCCCATCAACGAAGCGGAACTCCCCTATTCTTTGAATTGGATGAACTGCCTGCTTGAAACTCGTGCCGTCCTACTGCAATTGTTTCAGGAAACAAGCATTCCGCTTGCAGAGGCTCTCTGTTACGGGTTACACTATGTACAGCAGTTTCAAGATTGGATTGAAGAAAAGACAGACGATTTTCCAGAATTACAGCCCATCCCCAGCAAGCCTGTATTTCTTCATCACGAATCTGTTCAACATTTATATGATACCCTCGAATGGATGACTCCGGAATGGGCAGACTGGATGCAGCAAATCCAACAACATCCGGTTACTGATGCAGATTTACAGGCATTTGCAAAAGTCGCTGAACCATGGATTCCAGCGTTCCGAAACTTTTGTTCCTATTACCTTTATCTATATTGGCTGCAAGCGTTGAACACCGGAAACGCTTTGATACAATATCAAAAGCTGCTCACTGCTCTTCATGAAATTGCCATTGTTTCCGCTTGGAAGCTGCGGGAAACGCATACGTACACGCTGACAGATTGCATGATAATTGTGCAACGCTACGCAAAGGAAGTCATGCACGATGCTGAAAATATTGAAAAAATAGAAGATGTTCTGCATAATTTAGGAAGTTTATAAAAGAAAAATTAACAATGAAAACGATTCCATACAGAATTTTTTTTGCTCCGATTCTTTACAGATTTATGGGTTTCATGTTATAATAAGGTGAGTGCAAATTACGATTTTGAGACATCATAAAAAAATTGGTGCTACACCAAAAAGAACGGAGGATGAACGTGACCATCAACACCATCGCAAAAATGGCAGGCGTTTCCCCTGCCACTGTTTCACGTTATTTAAATCAGGGGTATGTCAGCGAAGAAAAAAAAGAACGCATTCGGAATGTCATTGAACAGACCGGTTATTCCCCTAGCCCTTCTGCACAGATGCTCCGCACCGGAAAAAATCATCTGGTCGGTGTTATCGTTCCCCGTATCAACTCAGAACCTGTTGCAGAAATGGTGGAAGGCATTACTCGCATCATGGCACAGGCTGGCTATCAAATCCTGCTCGCCAACACCAGCAACCAAGTGGAAAAGGAACTGGAATTTCTAAAGATTTTCCGCACCAACAATGTGGACGGTGTCATCTTTATGGGCACGCTGATGTCCAAACGCCATCTTACGGTGATGCGTTCCTATCAAAAGCCGATTGTTCTGCTGGCACAGCAGGAAGAAATTATTCCAAGCGTTTATTTTGATGACTATCAATCTGCCTATCTGGCAACGGAAATTCTGCTGAAACGAGATTGCCGGGAAATTGCCTATATCGGTGTTACCTTAAAAGACCGTGCAGTCGGTCGAAATCGCCGCATTGGCTTTACCGATGCCCTCGCTCAATATCAGATTCAGCCGGATGAACGGAGAATGGTCGAAACACAATTTGACATGGAAGACGGCTATGAAGCAGCTCGGATTCTGATGGAACGAAATGTGCCATTTGACGGCATTTTCTGTGCAACGGCAGAACTGGCATTCGGTGCGATGAGTTACCTGCGACAGCAAAATGTTCTCGTTCCGGAACAAGTCAAGGTGTCTGCGGTCGGCAACAATCGCCTTGCAACCCTGTATGACCCGCCGCTGACAACGGTTTCCCTCTCCCATCGCACAGGCGGTTCGGAAGCAGCAGCCATGCTGTTGGATCTGATTCAGGAACAGGAGATTCCCTGCCGCAGTGAAAAAATGATTTGCTGCCTCCATGAACGCAAGAGCACCCTCGGATGAAAGATTTTTCATATTTTTTGTAGAACCGAGATAAAAATCATTTTTCACCTTTGTGAAAAATCCATCTATCTTTTACGGCAGAAATATGCTATAATAACATCATGACGAAAACGATTTCACACTCTTTTTGTGCGAAAATTCACCCATTCTGACTTCATAAAAAGGAGCGTTGATTCAGATGTATGATGTGACTGCAATCGGGGAAGCCCTGATTGACTTTATTCCAGCACAGCGGGACTGTGCCTTAAAAGAAGTAGAATCTTTCACCCGTGTTTGCGGCGGAGCACCAACCAATGTTGCTGCTGTTGTTGCAAAATTACAGGGAAATGCTCGCCTGCTGACGCAGGTCGGCAACGATGCGTTCGGTGATTATATTGTCGATATCATTCAAGCTTGCGGTGTCAAAACAGACGGCGTTTGCCGGACAGATGCTGCCAATACTGCCCTCGCTTTTGTTTCCTTAAAAGCAGATGGCAACCGGGATTTTTCCTTCTATCGGAAACCCAGTGCAGACTTGCTCTTACAGCCGGAACAGATTCAGCCGATTTGGCTGGAAGAAACCGGTATCCTGCACTTCTGCTCGGTTTCTCTGGTCGAATCCCCAATGAAAGAAACCCACAAAGCCGTTTTAAAACTGGCAAAGAAAAACCATGCCATCATCAGTTTTGACCCGAATATCCGCCTGCCGCTCTGGTCTTCTGCGGAAGCTTGTCAGGAAACCGTTCGGGAATTTCTCCCCGATGCGGATTTAGTCAAGCTCTCTGATGAAGAATGCTTCTTCGTTACGGGCAAGCATTCTATTTTAGATGCAGCAGATTGGCTATTTGAACAGGGCTGCAAAATGGTACTCTATTCCATGGGAAAAGAAGGTGCTATGATTTTAACACCGCATTTCTCCAGCCATGTAGAGAATCCGGAAGTTCGGGTAAAAGATACCACTGGGGCTGGCGATGCCATCATTGGTGCATATCTGTACTGTCTAGCAAAAAATCATATCACTGTTTCGCAGCTGGCGGACTGCCTGCCAGAACAGGTGCAGGAATGGCTGACCTTTGCCGTTTATTATGCAAATTACAGCATTACAAAAAGCGGTGCAATTGCATCCTATCCGGACTATACCACATTCGTGAAATGGATGCAGGAAAAGAGAAAGAAAGCTCATTGAATCTCACTTTTTTGAAAAAAATTCCTTGGTTAAAGATTTTAAAAATGACAGTCGGTGCAGTTATGGCAATGGAACTCGCCGGACTGCTGCATTTAGAATATGCTGCTTCTGCCGGAGTCATTGCGTTTCTGACCATTCAGGACACCCGACAGGAAACGAGCAGCAGTGCCCTGCGAAGAGGCATTGCCTTTTGTATCATGACACTGCTCTGTTTGCCCATCTTCTCTCTTTTGGGGAATCAACCGTGGGCATTCGGCATATTCTTCCCATTGTTTCTGCTGATTTGTTTTACCTGCCGCATGGAGGATTCCATCGCCGTCAATACCGTCTTAGCAACGCATTATATGGCAGCTGGCGGCGTATCGCTGCCCATGCTGAAAAATGAATGCGGTTTGCTGCTGGTTGGCGTGGGGCTGGGCATCCTGCTCAACAGCTTTATGCCGAACAACTTGCGGCGGATTCAAGCCAAACAATCCGAACTGGATACCGAATTGCAGCAGATTTTGCATCGCATGGCAATTCATGTTCTAAAGACGGAACATCCGGATTATGATGGTAGCTGCTTCCATCGCACAGATCAACTATTGACCGAGATGGAACGGGAAACCGTTCGGTTTATGCGAAATCATTATCTCGAACAAGACCTCTATTTCATGCAGTATCTCATGATGCGGCGAGAACAATGTGAGATTCTGCGGATGATTTACCGACAAATCTGCAAATTGACCTTGATTCCCACACAGGCAAAGCCGCTCTCTGATTATCTACAGACCATCAGCGACCAGTATCATGAAACTAATGATGCTGTGGCTCTGCTGGAAGAATTGGATGCTCTGCATCGGTTCTATCAGGAACAGCCGCTGCCGGAAACAAGAGAACAGTTTGAAAATCGTGCGATTTTATACGCCATTTTATCCGATTTGCGTTCTTTGCTACAAATCAAGCAGCAGTTCTCTGTGTCATTACCGAAAAAAGGACGAGGTTCTTCGTCTTTTTATAGAAAACAGAATTTCAAAACAAATTAAAACTCATTGGAAAGGATGAATTTTTATGCGTATTTTAGTATTCGGCGGTGCTGGTTACATCGGCTCTCATACCGCACTCGAACTGATTCGTGCTGGCGAAGAAGTTGTTGTTGCTGACAACCTGCAGACCGGTTTCCGGGCTGCCATTCCGGAAGGTGCAACCTTCTATCAGGGCGACATCCGTGACCGTGCATTTCTCGATGACCTGTTCACCAAGGAAAAGATTGACGCTGTGATTCACTTCGCTGCTTGCTCTCTGGTTGGCGAAAGCGTCAACCTGCCGCTGAAGTATTATGACAACAACCTCTGTGGCACAAAGGTACTGCTGGAAGCAATGGTGGCTCACGATGTCAAGAAAATTGTTTTCTCCTCCACCGCTGCTACTTACGGCGAACCGGAAAATATTCCGATTCTGGAAACCGACCGCACCTGTCCGACCAACCCATATGGCGAAACCAAGCTGGCAATGGAAAAGATGTTCTATTGGACTGCAAAGGCACATGGTCTGCGGTATGTTTCCCTCCGATATTTCAACGCTTGCGGTGCAGATAAGACTGGTACAATCGGCGAAGCACACAATCCGGAAAGCCACCTGATTCCGCTGATTCTGCAAGTTCCGAACGGCAAACGGGAAGCAATCTCCATCTTTGGTACAGACTATGATACACCAGATGGCACTTGCATTCGGGACTACATCCATGTCACCGACTTGGCACAGGCTCATATTCTGGCGGTTCGTTATCTCCAGGATGGCGGCGAAAGCAATATCTTCAATCTGGGCAACGGCATCGGCTATTCTGTTCGGGAAGTTATCGAAACTGCAAGAGCCGTCACCGGTCATCCGATTCCGGCAATTGAATCCCCGAGAAGAGCTGGCGACCCGGCAAGACTGGTCGCATCCAGCCAGAAGGCAAGAGAAGTTCTGGGTTGGGATCCGCAGCACGCAAGTTTGGAAGAAATCATTGGCGATGCTTGGAGATGGCACAAGAATCATCCGAACGGCTACGCTGAAGCATAAGGGACTACTTTTGGATTCATTTCCCATTCACTTGTATTTTATCTATTTTTTACAAATTTTGTCATCTATTACAAACTGCACGAAGAAATTCGTGCAGTTTTTGTTTAAAAAGTCAAAACTTTGTGGAATATTTGAAAACTTAACACTTATTTTACGTGGATGTTACAAAGCAATCCGCTTTTTCTCCTATAATGAAAGAGATAGCATAAAATCGCTTTTTTTGAAAAAATAAGCGAAATATTGAAAATAGGATGTGCTTGCGGATGGATATTTTTTCTTTTCTCACCCTGTTTGGCGGTCTGGCATTCTTCTTGTATGGCATGAACGTCATGTCCTCCGGTTTGGAAAAGCTGGCGGGCGGTAAACTCGAAGTGATCCTGCAAAAAATCACTTCAAACAAATGGAAAAGTCTGCTGTTCGGGGTCGGCATCACCGCCGCCGTGCAGTCTTCCTCAGCGGTTACGGTCATGTTGGTTGGTTTGGTCAACTCCGGCATTATGCAGCTTGGACAAACCATTGGCATTCTCATGGGCTCTAACATTGGTACAACCTTAACCGTCTGGCTGCTGGCACTGTCCGGCATCAGTGGGGAAAGCGTTTTCCTGAAGCTCATTAAACCGGAATCATTCTCCCCTGTATTGGCTCTCATTGGTATCATTATGATCATGACTGCCAAGCACAACAAAACCAAAGATATTGGTCGTATCTTAGTTGGATTCTCTGTTCTGTTCACAGGCATGATGATGATGGGCGAATCGGTTGAACCGCTGAAAGATTCTCCGTCATTCTCCCACATTCTGACTGCATTCAATAATCCGCTGGTCGGCGTGTTGGCTGGTGCAGTAATTACTGCTGTCATTCAAAGTTCCGCTGCTTCCATCGGGATTTTGCAGTCCCTCTCAATTACAGGTCATATCACCTATGGCATGGCAATCCCGATTATTATGGGACAGAATATCGGCACTTGTGTCACTGCCCTGATTTCCAGCATTGGTGTTAACCGCAGTGCACGAAGAGTTGCTGTCATTCACATCGCATTCAACTGCATTGGCACAATTATTTTGCTGCCAATTCTGTATTTGGTCAATGCGTTTGTAGACTTCGTCTTTATGGACTGGACGATTAGCTATGCTGGTATTGCTCTGGTGCATACCATCTTCAATGTGGTTGTTACATTCCTGCTGCTGCCGTTCTCGAAGCTGCTGGAAAAGCTGGCATATCTGGTTATCAAGCAGCTGCCGGAAGAAACCCAGAAGGAACAGCTGATTTTGCCGGGAGAAATCCTGCTGAATACGCCAGCCGTTGCCATTGAAGCTTGCCGTACCTCTGTCAATGACATGGCACGCCTTGCAGAAGACACCATTTTGAAAGCTCTCAGCCTGCATGACAATTATTCGGAATCTGTGGCACATGCTGTTTCCAAACAGGAAAAACTGTTAGACCAGTATGAGGACAAGCTGAACGCCTATATTGTCCGTATTTCCAAACATAGTATTGCCTCTTCGGATAATCGTACGCTTTCCAAGATGCTGCATGGGATTGGAAACTTTGAGCGAATCGGCGACCATGCTTTGAATGTGGCACAATCTGCACAGGAAATGCATGACAAGCAAATTTCATTTTCTACCGAAGCAAAGTCAGAATTACAGACAATGCGAGCAGCTCTGACGGAAACGGTTCATCTGGCATTTGATGCGTTCTGCAAAGATGATTTGAATCTGGCTCATCAGGTCGAACCAATGGAAGAAGTCATTGATACGTTCAATATGAGAATGAAAAAGAAACACATCGAACGGTTGCAAAAAGCTGCTTGTACTGTGGAATTGGGTTATATTTTCCAAGATCTCCTCACAAACTTTGAACGAATTTCCGACCACTGCTCCAACATTGCAGGATGTCTGATTGAAATTGAAGAAAATCGGGATATGCATGAATATTTGCATGATCTGAAAAAATCAGATGAATCATTCCAGGAACAGTATCATGCAAATCTGGAACGATATATGATGCAATTGCAACAATTTATGGAACAAAATCAGCAAACCGCAGAACCTGTAAAAAGCAAATAATTTCCCTTTTTTCAAGAAAATAGCACTTTGGCGGAATCTTTTCAGATTCCGCCATTTTTGTATAAAAAGAACAGTTCTTTATAAATAAAGTGTACGATTCTTTCGTAAAAAGTACAGTGGAATTGTAAAACTTCTCGGAGGGGATTGACTTTTTTGTCGAATGGGCGTATACTAAAAATAGAGGGAAACTCAAAAAACGAGTAAAAAAACCGCCGTATTTTCGACGGAAATGATAGAAAGGGATGGATCATATGTATACTAAGAAAAAGGGGCTGGCTGTGCTCATCGCAGCTGTAACCGGACTCTCCTCACTGGCAGTTGGCACAGTTTCTGCTGCACCGGCAGCTGCTGAAAATGCGGAGGCAGTCAAAATTCTGTCGCTGGGCGATTCCATCACAGACGGTTATTGGACTTCTGGTGCTTATCGAAAGTATATGTACCACGACTTGGAACAGATGGGTTATAACATTGATATGGTAGGCCCGAAGGGAGGCAATTCCAACACATTTACTTACAACGGACAATCCGTTTCCTATGACGATAACAACGCTGGATATAGCGGTTATGCTATTCAGGAAATGACAACCAAGGAACACCGTTCCGGTATTCTGGAAACCATTCAGGCGACTTGGTATAACGGTCAAAATATGATTGCTGCTTATCAGCCGGATATTGTCCTGCTGCAAATCGGCACAAATGATATTCTGAGCAACTACAATGACGGTATTACCGACCGTCTGGAAAACTTGGTCAATGTTATTTTGCAGGATTTGGATGCCGACAGCACCGTTTTCGTTTCCACCATTCCGGACATTGACGCATACACCCGTGCAGACTGGCTCGGTTCTTATGGCATCAACGCTTGGGGCAGCACACAGGAAGAAAAAGACCAGCTGATGGAAACCGTTACTGGCTGCATCGATACTTACAACACTTCCATCTATAACCTTGTTCTCAAGATGCAGGGCGAAGGCAAGAATGTTCAGTTTGCTGACATCAACAGCGTTGTAGATTACCAGACCGACTTACATGATGGTGTACATCCGAATGAAGCAGGTTATGAGAACATGGGCAACTACTGGGCTGGATTGCTGAATGACTTCTTCCAGAACCATGGCACAAATCCGAAGCCGGTTACAACCACTACCACAACACAGCCAGCAGTTACGACTACCACTACAACAACGACGACTGCAAAGACTACGACCACACAGCCGGCAACCACAAAACCGACTACAACTACTTCTACAACAAAAGCAACCACTACCACAACAGCTGTAACTGTTCCAGATGGTGCAACTGCAATTCACCTCACTGGCGTAAAGAAGGGCGAAAGCTACAGTCTGGCAAATTATCCGGATGCAACTGCAATTTCGTTCACCTTCTCTGGAAATCTTCAGTACATCGGCGGTGCGTTCGTTCTTGGAAACTGGACAAAAAATCAGTCATATAATGCAAACGACTTGAATGGCAATACTTTGACATTCCCGATTGATATGACCGATATTGAGCAAAAGACTTTCACATTCTTTAGATGGAACGGCGGCGATGATATACAGATTGAAGATGTAACCTTGTATTGCGGCACTGCTCCGGCAACCACTACAAAAGTTACCACCACGATTGCAAAACCGACCACGACAACCACCACTACCACAACTGCAAAGCCAACTACAACAACTACCACCACTACCACAACTGCAAAACCGACTACGACAACTACCACTACCACCACAACTGCAAAACCGACTACAACAACTACCACCACTACCACAACCGCAAAACCGACCACGACAACTACCACCACTACCACAACTGCAAAACCGACTACGACAACCACAAAGGCTACTACCACGACTGCAAAGGTTACTACTACAACAGCTTCCCATGCAAAGAAAGTGGTTCTGACCGATGTCCAGTATGAAAAAACCTACTCGCTGGCAGATTATCATCCATCTGACATTAAGGAAATCGTTTTACAGCTGGATGGTGAAGTCGGATATGGATTCGGCGGAAAGCTGGTTCTCGGCGGCTGGGCTGTTCAAATGGATTACGGCGTTGCTGACATGAAGGACGACAAGACCATTACCTTCAAGATTACCAATCCGCAGGATGTTATGACGGTTTACGGTTACTGGGGTAACATGAAGCTCAAGAGCGTTACTTTGGTTTACTAATTTTCTATTAAGCTAATTTCATTGTTTGTCAATGTCAAGGGGCTGTTGCAAATTTTGCAGCAGCCCCGCTTTTTTATCAAATAATTTCCTCCGACTCTGCATAGAATAACAGAAAAAAGGAGGAACGATAACCATGAAAAAAGGTGCATGGATTGATTTTTCCCTGTGGCTGGCAGCCACAGAACTGGTCGGGATTCTCTCCGGCTGTCTTGCTGGAGATATTCGGACAGTCTATCAGAATTTGCATCAGCCGCCATTCTCGCCACCTGGATGGGTCTTTCCTGTGATGTGGGGTATTCTATATGCCACGATGGCAATTTCCGCATATTTGATTCAACACGCTGACAGCACGCCTTGGAAAAAACGTAGAACGGCATTAATTCTCTATGCTGTACAGCTTGCCGTCAACTTCTCGTGGAGCATTGTCTTTTTTCGGTTTCAAAAGTTCGGTGCTGCCATTGGTGTCATCGGTCTGTTGATTCTGCTGGTGATTGCAATGATTGTGGTTTTCAGAAAAATTCGTCCCGCTGCGGCTGGCTGGAATATTCCCTATCTGCTCTGGCTGCTCTTCGCCGCTTATTTGAATATTGGCACATTTCTTTTGAATCCATAATGGCAAGGAACAGAACTGCTTTTTTGCGGTTCTGTTTTTTACATTATTTTTTTAAGAATCGCAGTTCTAATTTCACAGTTTTTTATGTTGTTTCCATCAAATTTGTGATTTTATCGAATCAGCTCTTAAAAATACAAAAAATGTGATTTTTTTAAAAAAATCGGTTGACAAATCCGGAAAGACGTGCTATAATAATATACGTTGTGAGACACAAAAACAACAAAAACGAAATACCTTGCGGGTGTAGTTCAATGGTAGAATTCCAGCCTTCCAAGCTGGTTACGTGGGTTCGATTCCCATCACCCGCTCCAATTTTTCAAAATGCGCCTTTAACTCAGCTGGATAGAGTAACTGCCTTCTAAGCAGTAAGCCACTGGTTCGAATCCAGTAAGGCGCGCCATACATGGTGGGTGTAGCTTAGCTGGTTAAAGCGTCGGATTGTGGTCCCGAAGATCGTGGGTTCGAATCCCATCTCCCACCCCATATTTACCATGGTCATCATGGTGCAAAAAGTCCGTTTCAAACGGGCTTTTTTGTTTTTCTGATTCTTTTTCTTTTCGACAAGAATCGACAAAATTCGACAAAAAGCAGAATTGACGGTATGCCAAAAGTCTATTATAATAAAATTGTTCACATTGTAAATTTCCGATAGCGATGTGAATAATTCCAACCAAAATTGCAGGTGCTCCGCTGGTTTTTTATTCTTCCACCAGTGGGGCACTTGCGTTTTTCCGGAAAGTTTTGTTCTTTTTTTCCGCTCCCCTACATAAGATATAACAATTTCTACAATCCCAGTGGGAAATCCTGCACGTTTCCCACGCTGTGCGGATAATTTTGGAGGGAGCAGCTATGAAACAACAGCCAAGGGAACGTGCCATTATTCTCGGCGAATATATTCTGGAACAACAAGCCACTGTTCGTGCAGCTGCGGAATGGTTCGGCATTTCTAAGAGCACGGTTCATAAAGATGTCAGCGAACGTCTTCCCGATTTAGACCCCCACCTCTATGCAGGGGTAAAGATGATTCTAGAAAAAAATAAGCAGGAACGCCATATTCGTGGCGGACTTGCAACCAGAAAAAAATATGCTCTGCTGGCACAGCAGAGAGAACAGCAAAAACACGCACACTTCTGCCATCCGGCAGCAGAAATGCCTGTACGCAGGGATTCCTACATACAGGCATAACTACAAGGAAACGGTAGCAGGTCTGTGCACATCTGCACCGTTTCTCTGTCTGCCGGTTCAGAGCTATGACAGACAGAATCTATGGCAAAGCGGCAGTTCCCTCCTCGGAGAACTGCCGCTTTTCGATTGCATTTCTGCCATCACAGTTCCCCGACCTCTGCGGTGCGTACCGCTATTGCTATATTGTATGCAAAAACGGCAGAAATGTAACAAGGTAAATTCTGCTAATCAATCGCAGCTTATTCTCCAAAATACTTGACAATCCGGAAATCAATGATACCACTGTAAGGGTCATAGAAAATATCTCGGTTTTCATTTCGATAAACCAGATATGTTTTCTTATAATACACCGGAATGAAGCTGTATTCGGAAAGCAGCTGATTTTCCATCTGCATACAAAGATCGGTCAACTGTGCAGCGTTGTTACAAGTTGTAGTCTGCTGTATCATTGCATCAAAAGATTCGTTCTGATAGAATGGGTTCTGGTCGGAACAAAATGCAGACAGCACAGATGCCGGATTATTCTCTGAACCGGTAACGCCATAGAGTGCAATGCCATAATTCCCCGATTCCAGTCGGTCTTGATATTCCGAAGCGGTTACTTCTTCAATACCAATGTAAAATTCAAATGTCTTTTGCCAGTTCTGAAGAATTTCATGCAGGTAAGAACAATCCATCAGTTCCGGACAAACAAGAATTTGGTCAGACGGCAAGGAATCCATTTTCAGCTCCTGTAAGCCCTTCTCAAAGTCCTGCTTGGCAGTTTCGTTCTGATAGGTTGTAGACGGCTCAGGGACGTTATCTCGATACCGTACAGCGTCTACACGGGTATCAGGCGGAACAATGCCGGAAGCCCCTGTCAAGTCCCCGTCAGAATCTGCACCGATGTTGGAGCGGTCAATACTCTCTGAGAGTGCCTTGCGGATATTTGTATTGGCATAGGCTGTATTCGTTGGATTGAACACCAAACCCAATGTCATCGAAGAATAAGAATTCACTGTATAGACATCTGGCTGTGCAAGCTCTTGTTTCGGATAAATCGAAGTCGTTAAAATATCCGACTGTTCGGAATCAAACGCTTCTTCTGCTTGTGCCTGCTTTTTCCGAATCAAAAATGTTAAGTCAGAGGGGTAGATTTTCCGGTCTGCTTCTTTGGAATCGTTTGCAGAATTACACTGCATATAGATTACATTATCGCTTCCATAGGGGTCATAAAACCACTTCCGCAGATAAAAAGAACCGTTGGAAATCACAGAAGTTTCGTCCAGTCCATACCGTCCCTTCGTCTGCTGAAAAAAGGTTTCATTGCAGGGCAAGGCGGCAGTCGTTGCCAGCAGTTCCGGAAAGCGGCTGTTTGGCTCTGCAAGCTGGAAAATCAACGTCTGGTCGTCCTGTGCAGTTACGCCAATCTGAGAAGCATCTACTGTTCCCTGCATGATTTCAGCAGCGTTCAGCAGGCAGGAGAACGTTTCTCGATAAGGAGAACGGGTTTCCGCTAAAAACATTCGCTGAAATGCATAGACAAAATCCTGTGCAGTAACTTTCCATGTTTCACCATCATCAATCTGTTCGTTTTGATTCTCGTCAAAATACCAATAGCAATCATCCCGCAAGTGAAACGTATACAGCAATCCATCGTCCTGCATGGTATAGCTATCTGCAACGCCATTCGACAGCGTTCCATCTGGATTTTCTTCCAGCAGTCCTTGCATCATATTCCGCAAAATCAATTTTGAAGAGGCATCTGTCGCCAGCAATGGATCTAAATTCTCTGGATTTCCTAAAAGTGTATAAGTAAATAGATAGCCAGAACCATCCGATTCTTCTTTCTGAAATGGCGATGTACAACCACTGAGCAGAACGACTGGCAAACACAAACACAGGCATTTTTTTAGCAAATGATTCATCAGAAATTGTCCTTCCCTGAACTCTTGTTTTCTTTTATTATAACACGCTACCTTGCAACTTGCAATCCTTTTCCGGACATGCAGGGAGAATTTTTTCACGCCAATTTCATATACAAAAGGGTCTACCGCTTTTCAGCGGCAGACCCCTGTTTTTTGTTTTGTTTGCTATTGAAAGCGAAACGAATCTTACTTCATTTCACCCGGCAGCTGCTGTACATAACCTACCAGATACTGCATCAATGCATTCAGGTCGTGTTCATCCAGAACCTGATCTACATTACCGCAGTCTGCATTCAAGAATGCCTGTTCATCCAGTGTTACCTTACCAGCGATTGCCTTGTTCAGGAGAACAACGTCTACGATAGTAACCTGACCGTTCACGTTTACGTCACCGTACAGCGGAACCAGCGGCTTCTTAGTAGTGGTTGTTGTGGTTGTGGTAGCCTTTGTAGTTGTAGTGGTTGGCTTTGCTGTAGTGGTTGTTGTCGTGGTTGTGGTAGTCGGCTTTGCTGTAGTGGTTGTTGTGGTGGTTGTAGTAGCCTTTGTGGTAGTAGTGGTTGGCTTTGCTGTAGTGGTTGTTGTGGTGGTTGTGGTAGTCGGCTTTGCTGTAGTGGTTGTTGTGGTGGTAGTTGTAGCCTTTGTGGTAGTCGGTGCTGGAGTGGTTGTAGTAGTGGTAGTTGTTGTGGTAGTAGTAGTCGTTGTAGTTGTTGTGGTGGTAGTTGTAGTTGTAGTAGTGGTTTCTTCCGGAACCAGTACGCAGATCGAACCATCTACATATGTTACGTCTACCTGTTCTTCATCCTTGGTAATCCATTCAAGTGCAAAACCGCCTCTGCTGTTCTTCTTTTCCTTGTCGAAGTTCAGCGGGAATTCATAGTAATCCTTGCCCTTGATGTTATCCGGATCATCTGCCTTTACAAGCTTTCCGCCCATTGCTGCCAAATCATCAGCTGTTACGTTCGGAATATTGTAGTAGATGGAAAGAATATCAGAACCATCCGGCATGCTGTCAGCGGTTGCAATCTTCACACCATCACCAGAAATACCCCAAATGAGTTCTGCATTGTTATCCAGCGGCTTGCCCAGATTGAGCAGTGCATCTGCAAATGCATAGAAACCATCCTGATATGCACCTTCGCTATTCAGCAGCTTCTGTGTTGCTGCACCTTCTCCATCTGTCTGGAATGCAAAGGAAACAGCGGTTGCATCAACTGCATCATATACCTTCAGCGGAACTTCTGCTTCCTGCTGACCCGGTTCTACGAAAATCTTGTGAGAATCTACAGTATTTCCGCTTGCATCGGTTGTTTCTTCACCAGAAACTTCTACTCTGGTATCTACCTGTGTGATATTCTTTCTGTTTGTATATACACGGAGTATATTGTCCTGATAAATTGCACGTTCCCGAATGCTAACATCGTTCGGTCCAATCCAGTCAAGCAGCTTACCATCCTTGTTGTTCAGCTTTTCTCTTTCGAATACCAGCGGGAAGTCATAATAAGTGCTTCCTTCTCCATCCTTCTTTTCTTCCAAGCCGTTTGCTTCTGCAATGATTTCAACATCTTCCTTGCTCGGAATGTTGTAATACAGCGAGAAGAATGCTTCCTCTTCTGAAATATCGCTTGCCAATGCAGTTGTTTTACCATTAGACGGAACGCCCCAGCTCAAGCCCTTCGGATTGTTTTCCCATTTACCGAGGCTTACAAATACATCTGCTGGTTCAGCAATAACATAAGTATCGCTGTTTTTATTCAACAGTTCCTGTGTTGGCTTGCCCTCTGCATCGGTCTTGAATGCAACGGTAATACCAACGGTATCTTCTGCATTCTTCATGTACAGCGGAATTTCTGCTTCCTTCTGACCAGCATCAACAATTACAATTTCGTCCTTGTTGACATTGATTTCAGGATTATCACTAGATACCGTTTCCATTACTACGCAGAGATTGTTGCCTACATAGTTTGCCTTTACGTGCGAATCCGTTGCACTAGACCATTCAACGATGTGACCCAGCTTGCTGTTCAGTCTTTCCCGGTCAAATTGCAGCGGGAATTCATAATACTTAACAGTTTTTCCATTATAAGTACCAGTCTTTAATTCCAGACTGTTGTCATCTGCAATTTTTTGTACGGTTGCCTTATCCGGAATATTGTAATACAGGCTGACAATTGCTTCATCATCAGAAATGTCACTTGCCTTTACAACTGTTTTACCAGAGGATGCAACGCCCCAGCTCAAGCCCTTCGGGTTCTTTTCCCACTTACCAAGGCTAACAAACGGATCGGATGCTTCATGGGTAACATAATTGCTGCTATCCAACAGTGCTACGGTTGCTGCATCCAGCTTAAAGCCGAAAGACAACGCTGTTGTATCAATCGGATTCTTTATATACAGCGGAATTTCTGCTTCCTGCTGTCCCGGTTCTACAAAGAGGTCTTTGCCGCCATTTACATTCAACTGCGGCAGGGTGTCATCCTTTGTATCATCGGTTGTAGTGGTAACTGTAGTAGTGGTTGTCTGTGCAGTTGTAGTTGTGGTTGCAGTTGTTGTAGTTACATCTGGAGCATCCGGTGTAACATAAACACGAATCACCGTGTTGCTGACTTCTGCTTCGTCTTCATAGTGTGTATTATTTGGCCCAATCCAAGTGAACAACTTTCCGTCCTTGCTGTTCATGCTTTCTCTATCGATGTCTAACGGGAAGTCATAATATGCCTTATCTCCATCATTGACCTTTTCCAAGCCGTTATTTTGCGCAATTGTTGTTACCGTTTTCTCATCTGGAATGTTGTAATACAGCGAGAGGAACGGTTCATCTGCAGAAACATCGCTCGCTTTGACAACTGTCTTACCAGAGGATGGAACGCCCCAGCTCAAACCAGCCGGATTCTTTTCCCACTTACCGAGGCTAACAAATGCATCAGCTGGTTCAGCAACAATGTAAGTATCGCTGTTTGCATTCAACAATTCTTTTGTTGCTTTCCCTTCTCCTGTGGTTACAAATCCCAACGAAATACCTTCGACATCTCTCGTGGTTTCCATGTACAGCGGAATTTCTACTTCCTTGTCTCCAGGGTTTACTACAATCGGTGCTGCATCGTATTTTCCGACCGTAATCTTTGCCACATCGGCTGCCTGTGCCATCAATAACGAAGAGGCTGGAACAGCAGTCGCTGCCATTGTAACAGCAGCACAAAAAGAAATAATTTTGGTTATCTTCTTCATAGCTTTTCCTTTCTGTTCATAAACATAAATTGTATACGGTTTCCCACATACGGACTGCGGACGATATACGGAAACGTCATTTTCCCGTGCGTTGCAACACAATTTGAAACGCTCCCGTACCTATCACATTTCCTTTTTTATTATACAATTTTTCCTAAAGAATCTCAAATAAATTTGTGTAAATTTTGTGAGAAATTTTATTAAACAAATGTGACTAAAAAACAACTTGACAGATTTTTATTTCTCTGTTAGAATAAAATGCACGAACTTGAACAAAAGCAATGAAAGAGAAGGTGTCTAGGTTGCTAACAAACTTTTTCGTAAATCGGATGATTCCAGACCCCAAAAACATCGAAAACCCCTCTGTTCGGAAGGCTTACGGGACATTGAGCAGCGTTGTTTGCATGGTCTGCAACATCCTGTTATTCAGTATCAAATACCTTGCCGGAAGTCTTTCCGGCTCGATTGCGATTCTCTCCGATGCGTTCAATAACCTGTCGGACTGTGCAAACTGCCTGATTACTTTTTTCGGCTATCGCATGGCTGCAAAGCCTGCCGACAAAGGGCATCCGTTCGGACACGGCAGAATGGAATATCTCACTTCCCTGCTGATTGCCGTACTCATCGCCATTATGGGCGTGGAACTGCTGCGAGATTCCTTCGATAAGCTGCGGCATCCTGCTCCGGTTACATTCCGCTGGCTGGTGCTGGGAATTCTCCTGCTCTCCATCCTTATCAAACTCTGGATGGCACTGTTTAACCAGAAGTTAGGAAAACAGTGCCGCTCTTCTGCCATCCTTGCAACTGCCAAAGACAGTTACAGCGATGTGCTGGCGACAACTTCGACACTGATTGTGCTGGTGGTTTCTCGGTTTACGGATTTTCCATTAGATGGGTGGATGGGGATTTTGGTTTCCCTGTTTATCCTGAAAACGGCTTATGACATTATTAAAGATACCGTCGATGATTTGCTGGGGAAGCCGGCAGATGCTGCATTGGTCAAGCAGATTTGCCAGCTGATTCGCTCTCATCCCGAAATTTTAGGGATTCATGATTTAGTCATCCACAACTATGGCATGGGCAAACGAATCGGAAGCTGTCATGTGGAAGTGTCCAGTCATTCGGATTTTGTTGCTATTCACGACTTGGTGGACAACATCGAACACCAGATTCAAAACCAGCTGCAAATCAACATGACCATTCACATGGATCCGATGGAACTGGACAACGAACAGATTAACGCCTGCCGTTCCATGCTCCTGCATATTCTGCATCAACTCGACCCACATTTACATATGCACGATTTTCGGATGGTTGCCGGTGAAACACACACCAACTTGATTTTTGATTTGGTTGTGCCATTCGACTGTGTCTATAAAAATGACCAGCTGAAAGAAATGATTGAATCTGCTCTGGCTGCTCAACCCATACAATACTATACAATTATTACCTTTGACCGAGAATATACCGCCATTGACTCCGAAACAGATAGCGGTGAAAATTTTTAAAAATCCACTTGACAACATCCGGCTGCCTATGGTAGAATAGAAAAAATGGCGTGGATGAGAAAGAGTAACCGTTCTACAGCTTTTCAGAGAGCCTTTGGGTGGTGGAAAAAGGCAGGCTGCACGGCGAATACATCTCGGAGTCGACTGCCTGAACCAGATTTGCAGTAGGGTTGTCCGGGTATGCCCGTTACAGCATGCTTGAGGTCAGCTGTTTTTTCTACAGCTGATGAACTGAGGTGGTACCACGGTGAATGATAACATCGTCCTCTGACAAATTCGCTTGTCAGGGGCGTTTTTTTATGCTCCTGAACAAATTTTCAGAAAGGTTGTATGAAAAACATGACAGTATTTGAAGAACTGAAACGGCGTGGCTTGATTGCACAGATGACCGATGAGGCAGAAATTGCAGAACTCATCAACAACGGAAAAGCAACATTCTACATTGGCTTCGACCCGACCGCTGACAGCCTGCATGTTGGGCACTTCATGGCACTGTGCCTGATGAAGCGGCTGCAAATGGCTGGAAACAAGCCAATTATCCTGATTGGCGGCGGTACGGCAATGATTGGCGACCCGTCCGGCAAGACCGATATGCGGAAAATGATGACAAAGGAAACCATTCAGCACAATGTTGACTGCTTTAAAAAGCAGATGAGCCGCTTTATTGACTTCTCCGAAGATAAGGCGATTGTAGTCAACAATGGCGACTGGCTGCTGAACCTGAACTATATTGATGTTCTGCGGGAAGTTGGTGCTTGCTTTAGCGTCAACCGGATGCTGACCCACGAATGCTACAAACAGCGGATGGAACGGGGTCTGACATTCCTCGAATTCAACTATATGATTATGCAGAGCTATGACTTCTACAAGCTGTTCCAGGATTACGGCTGTAACATGCAGTTCGGCGGCGATGACCAGTGGGCAAATATGCTCGGCGGTACGGAACTGATTCGCCGGAAGCTCGGAAAAGATGCTTATGCAATGACCATTACCCTGCTCCTGAACTCGGAAGGTAAGAAAATGGGTAAGACCGAAAAGGGTGCTGTTTGGCTGGATGCAGAAAAGACAACACCGTACGAATTCTACCAGTACTGGCGGAATGTTTCTGACCAAGATGTCATCAAGTGCCTGAAGTTATTGACATTTGTTCCGATTGAACAGATTGAAGAAATGGAACGAACACTCGAAGGACAGCAGCTGAATCAGGCAAAGGAACTGCTTGCTTACTCTCTGACCGAACTGGTACACGGAAAAGAAGCTGCCGACCAAGCTCAGGATGCTGCAAAGGCAATCTTCACCAGCGGCAGTTCGAGCGAAAATATGCCGACAACTGCAATTCCAGCGGCAGATTTACAGGATGGCGGAATGGGCATTCTGACTTTGATGGTAAAGGCTGGACTGTGTGCTTCCAATGGTGAAGCTCGCCGGTTGGTACAGCAGGGTGGCGTTTCCGTCAACAATGAAAAGGTAACAGATCCGAAGGCAATCATCACTCTGGACGGCGAAACCATCATCAAGAAGGGCAAAAAAGTGTTCCATAAGGTTGTTGTGGAATAAGCATTTCGTAATTTTATTTCTGAGCAAACGGGAAAGCAAGCAAATTTTTGCCTTGCTTTCCTTTTTTTCTGCAATTTTTTTGCCGTTTTCCTTTGGAAAAGACGGTTTTTCCCTATTCCTGAAAAAATTGCTTGACAAATCCTGTGCGGTGTGGTATCCTATAGTTAGTCACCAATAACTGATTAGTTTCATTAGTTAGTCATGACTAACTAATTCGTGATAAACCATCACATAGAAGTAATCAACAATGAGTAATTGACACGATCCAAACAAGGAGGATTTTATGAGCGTTGTAATTATCGGTGGAAACGAATGTATGAGCCGGAAGTATACAGATATCTGTCAGGAACACGGCTGTAAGGCAAAGGTATTTCCAAAGGAAACTGGCCCGCTGGAAAAGAAAATCGGTTCTCCGGACTTGATGATTCTGTTCACCAACACCGTTTCCCACAAAATGATTCAGGGTGCAATGAAAGCCGCAAAGAAGAACTCTGTGCCAGTTGCACGAATCCACAGCAGCAGTGCAACTGCCTTGCGGAATCTGCTGTGCGAACATTGCCCGATTTGTTCCAACTGTCAGGCAAAGGCAGAATAAACTCGATTTCCTCTACCTATCTCAATTTTATCTCACAGAAAAGCAGCTGTCGAATTTTCCGGCAGCTGCTTTTTTCTGTTTGCTTTCTATTTATTCTGCGGCTTCTTCGGTTTCTGGTGCAGAACGATGCATATTAATGCTGTCAATATCTGCAAACCGATGCAGGTTCTCGGAAATGTTCCGGTCATCTGCCTGCCCAATCAATTTATCACGGTTTCGCTTTGTCACTTCTGGTTCAATATGTCGGCTTGGCCCACCAACACATCCGCCGACACACGCCATACCCTCTACAAAGTCTGCTGGCAATCTGCCCAGCTTCATCAGCAGCAAAGCTTTCTTGCATTCTTCTGCACCGTTGCACTTATGAACATTAACTTCTTCGGTAAAGCCCTGTTCTTTCATGCTCTCCAGAACGGCTGCGGTAACACCGCCGCTATCACCGAACCGCTTTCCGAATACACTACCGTCCTGCTGTTCGTTCGGCTCTGGCTTCAATGTAACGCCTTTCGCACGGATAATGGCACGAATTTCCCCGAACGTCAAAACATAGTCTGCATTTCCCTCCAGACGCTGTTCCAAAACTTCACTCTTCTTTGCAACACATGGCCCAATAAAGACTGTAATCGTTCCCGGATGTTCTGCTTTCAGCTTTCGAGATACGGCACACATCGGGGAAACGGTTGTGGAAATATTCTCTTTCAGCATCGGATAATGCTTTTCAATCATATTTACAAATGCTGGACAGCAGGAAGTTGTCTTCTTCTTGCCCTCCTGATACGCTTCCATCCACTCTGCTGCTTCTGCATTGGCGGTCATATCTGCACCCAATGCCACTTCTACCAAATCGGCAAATCCGACCTGCTGCAAGGCTTCTCTCCAGCTAGAAATGGTAATGCCATCCCCAAACTGCCCTTCTGCACTCGGGGCAATCATTGCAACGACCCGCTTTCCAGCAACTAACGCCTTTACGACATCTACCAAAAATGCCTTGGAACTAATTGCTCCGAATGGGCAGCTATGAATACAGTGCCCACACTGAATGCACTTGCTCTCGTCAATCTGACAAACACCATATTCATCCATCGTCATTGCATTCACTGGGCAACTCCGCTTACATGGTCGAATCAGGTCTGCAATCGCATTGTATGGACAGGCTTTCGCACATTTTCCGCATTCTTTACAGAGCGAGGGGTTAATATGTGCCCGTGTCCGTCCAATATCGATCGCACCGAATCGGCAAGACTGCTGACACGCTTTTCCCATGCACTTCTGACAGTTGTCTGTGACAACATAACGGGAAATCGGACATTCTTCACAGGCTGCCCGCACAACCTGTACCACCAAATTATTTGGTGCACCCTCTACATTTCTGCCCTCTGCCAAACGAACCCGCTGCCGCACAATTTCCCGTTCTTTATAGACGCAGCAACGATATTTTGCCGTTGGACCTGGCATCAATCGCAATGGCAATTCATCTTTTTCCTCTTCAAATTTTCCGGCGAAAACCAGTTTTGCAACTTCTTCTAAGATTTCATGTTTAATTTTGACAATGGTTGCGTCATTCGTAGCCATAGTTTCACTCCTCTGGGTCTGATTGCTTTTATCTATCCGCTTTTTCTATGAAATTCTGCCAAATTTCATAAAACCAGTTCTACGTACAGTATACTCGTTTTCTGGCTATTTGTCAAGCAAGTTCTCAACGCAGTCAAACCCGTCAAAAAATCTGAATTTTTCCTAAAAATCAACAGATTTCTACAAGGAAAAGCGGTTCTTTTCCGAAGTTATTGAAAATAAGATATAAAAAGTTTAGAAATCCACAGTAAAAGCAGCAATAAAATCGTGATAGAATAAAGATAAGCATAAAATGATGCAGATGAAACAAAACTAAATTCGACTTTAATTAGGAGTGAAAAAACGCCTTGATCATCGACTTTGTGAATTATACGCTCTATCATCCCGGTGCAGAAGCATCTATTTTATTTCATCTACATGAATATGGACTGCGTGTTCCTCGGTTTTTTTGTATTCCGGAACAATACGATCCGGAAGAACTGGATGCCTATTTTGCCATGCACTTTCAGGATGTCTTACAATATCATGTTTGGATGACGGCAACCATTGTCGTTTCTGAAAATAAAACTGACCGAACCGAATGGATACCCAATTGTAAAGCGGACTTACCTGTTTATACGAACGTCAAAAAATATGCTCTATACCGCAACATTGAACGGATTTTAGAAAGCCGGGAATCCTATCGGCAGAAAATTGCAGCAGCGGAATCTGTTTCGCCGGAACAGGTGCAATTTCATATTATCATTCAAGAAGCAAGAACATTTACAGAATTTGCGGTTCTGAATACCATTCAGCAAGATGGCATTCTGAATGAAACGCAAATCCAAATCGGCTGCGGCTGGAACAGTGAACTGGTTTGGAACGATACGCCTACTATTACCATGTGCTATCACAACACCGACCAACTTCTCTACTATGGACTGCCAGCTGGCATGCCCCCTCCCGAAAACGATTTCTTGCGGGAACTGGAAAAGGCGGCTCAAATTCTATTTACCAAGTTTGACATACAAATGCAGGTTTCCGTTTTTGTTGACCCGGAAAGCCATCATTTATTCGCCTTAACCGTCCGGCAAACGACTCTTCCCAGTGAGGAAAGCATTTTATTCGACAGCCGCAGCATTTTAAGTGCATTCTACCCCACCACTTGCACCCCCTTGATGGGCAGCTATATGCAAAACATGTATAACCATGTGATTCATAGCTTTTTTAAAACAACCCTGCACTTATTTGACCGCCCCTATTCCGTTTCCGATGATATGGATGATATTGTCATTTATATCAACGGCAGACTTTATTTCTGTGTGGAACATTGGAACAAATTGCTGTATTATTTTCCAACTTTCCGAAAGAAGCAGAGTTTTAAAAATGTCTATGCCCTGCTCCACGACCGAGATGGGATTCGTTCGTGGATGGTACACCGCTATATTGACTATATCGGAAGACGATTGATGCGATCGGATTTTAAAGTGGTACAGGAGAAATTACAGCTGCTGGAAAATCGAGTACAAGTCTATCAATCCTATGATCTCTCCCGAATGTCCCTGTCGGAACTGAATCAATATTACAAACGCTTTCAAAATACCAACATTGCTTGCTGGCATTATACGTTGCTGAGCGTATTGAACAGCCGCATTTCCATTCAGCACCTGAAAAAAAGCCTGCGGAAAACGCATCCAAATTTACCATCTGGGATTCAATATCAATATGCTGCCGGTATGCTCCCCATGCCAGACTGGGCAGGAAAAAAACTACGGAAAAAAATCCGGTGCACACAAAAATCCGAAACCTATCGAAAACAATTCCTGAAATTACAAGACCAACTGGTAAAATTGCTGGCAGATTTGTTCTTAGCTGCCGGAAACCGCTTATATGAAGCGGGGTCAATTTCAGATGTTGATGATGTGCATTATCTGGTTTTAAAGGAAGTCTTAGCCTCTATGGAAGATCCCTCCATTCAGTGGAAAGACAATCGTCCCACATGGCGAAGAGAAGCCTACCACTGGTATTTAAACCTTCCCAACTATACGGAAATGGTGCTGCAAAAGAAATGCATCGGACAGCAGGAAGAACCGTTAACACACATGGTCTTCCCGAGCGGTAGCGGAAAAACACAAGGTCGCCCTTGTATGCCAGGGCTTTCCAAAGGGGATATTCTCATTTATGACGGAAAACAACCGCTATCCGAAGAACAAACTGCCGGAAAAATCATAATCACGGCTCATCTCTCCAAATTTTTGATGTCACTGCCATTAAAGGGCTTGATTTTGGAAGACGAGTTGACTTGTGAACAGGTATCCACTCAAGCAAATCCACGGGTATGCTTTCCGGTACTATCCGGCGTACGAGGTGCTTGCAGCTTATTCCAACACACCCAGCAAATCTATTTGAATGGATGGACAGGCGAAATCACTGCTAGCCGAGAACAAACCTCCGAAAAAACAAAAACACTCTGGTCAGAATATCGTTCCAGACATCAATAAGAAAAAATCCATCCGGTTGCCCGTTGAAATACGGCAGCCGGATGGATTTTTTATATGAAATGCTGAACAATCAATGCTATAATCGTAACCAAAATAGACAGTCCCACAATTGAAACACAACAGATACAATATATGTTGTCTGCTTTTTCTTGTTCCTTTGTCCTTGGTTTTACATCCTTGGAACTTATTGTTGTTTGTCCCTTTGCCTGATCTTCTTTTTCCATGTCCTGCAAGACTTGACAGGTAACTGCTAACTTTACAAAATCCTTACCGTTATCATGAAACGGATTATATGGTTTGTAATCCATCTGTAGTTCCTCCTTTTAAAGCTTGGTTTGTGTATTCCAATTTCTCCGGAAGAATAATTCCCGATACTGTTTCGGGGTCTTTCCCATCTCCTTTTTAAAAATCTGAATAAAATGGCTCTCTGAACTAAAACAGAGATAGTTTGCAATCTCTGCACAGGAATAATCCGAAAACTTCAGCATATTTCCGGCTGCCTCTACTCGTTTCTTTCGGATGTAATCGCTAATCGTAAGCCCCATTTCTCTATGAAACAGCTTGGACAAATGGGACGGGCTGAGGTGCACTTCCTCCGCCAATGCTTGCAGCGTGATTTTGGTATGTAAGTGGTCATAAATGTAATCCAACGCCACCAAAATTGGTTTTGAATAAATGGTTTTCTTATGGATAATCTGCATCCGCTGGGCAAAGTCATCAATCACCTGTCGATGCAGCACGCTTATTTCCTGCTCTTTTTGGCAGCGGTCAGCACTGCGGATATAAATATCACTGAGATTAAAGGCTTCTTCCATTTCCATGCCACCTTCAATACAATAGCGTGTCAGAAATGCAACGGTAATCACAAAATGATAAATCAAGTTCCGGAGCGGATTTTCACTCAAAGCTCCCATTTTTTCACTGCCCAGCGGCTTGAATAACCGGTGAGCCATTTCGATATCGCCCTGCTGAATGGCTCTAAAAAATTCCATCTCCCGATCATATGCCAAATGAGAACGCTGGTATTCCCGATTTAAAAAAGCAACGTAAGTCAGTTCCTTTTCAATATTCATCGTGTTCCTGCCCCCTTTTTTTCATTATACCATACCTTTTGAAAAAACGCAATCAAAACAAGACAAAATTCTGATAAAAATCGCAATTATTTGATATAGAAACTCCGAAAATTGTGCTATATTAGTAGTAATGAAAGCATTCTCATGCACAAATTTTATTCAGATTTGATAAATTCAATCGGTCTTTATCGTTCAAAGGAGGATTTTTTATGCATCGTCACATTTTTCAAAAAAGCATTGCTGCCATTGCAGCGGGTGCTATAGCAGCAACAAGTTTTGCTGTACTGCCCTCGTTTTCTGCTTCAGCAGCAGCCACCATTTTATCTTCGGATTTTTCCAATGGTTCTTCCGGCTGGTCAACCTATAAGGCAAGCGGCGGAAGCTGCTCGATGGGCGTAGAAAATGGAAAATTGGCATTGACCGTCAATAGCGTCGGCACGCTGAACTATTCTGTACAAGTCGGCTATGATGTTGTACCGCTCTATCAAAATGGTGTTTATCGCTTGAAATATGATATTTCTTCTACCGAAGATTGCACCGTTGAACAGATGATTCAGCAGAACGGCGGAACGTATCAGTCTTACACTTGGAAAGGCTTAGATCTGACCGCTGAAACACAGACGGTAGACTATACCTTCACCATGAAGCAGGAAACCGACATCATGTCCAAACTGGTTTTCAACTGCGGCTATGAAGGAAAAGATGTTGCACCGCATACTATTTATCTGGACAACGTATCTTTGGAACTGATTGATGACAGCAAGGTTGACTATACTTCATTTCAGCCATACGAACCGTCTATTATAACAGATCAGGTCGGCTATCAGTCAAACAGCAAGAAAACAGCGGTGTTCCGAGATGTAACCAGTGAAACAACCTTCTCCGTTGTCAATGCAGACACCAAACAGACTGTTTACACCGGCACATTATCCGACAGCATCAACAATTCCCCTGCAAGAGAAACCGAATGGACAGGTGATTTTTCTGCTGTTACAGAGCCGGGGTCTTATTACATCACCTGCGGTGATTTAGACCAATCTTACACCTTTACCATTTCAGATGATGTTTATGATACGCTCTTGACTGACTCTGTAAAAATGCTGTATTTGCAGCGGTGCGGAACGGAAATTGAAGATGATACTTTCGGGCATGTTGCCTGCCACAACACAAAAGCAACCATCTATGGTACATCTGAAACCATTGATGTGAGCGGTGGCTGGCACGATGCTGGCGACTATGGACGTTATGTTGTTCCGGGAGCAAAGACTGTTGCCGACCTGCTCTATGCATATGCTGCTTCTCCGTCCTCTTACGGCGATGCAACCGGCATTCCGGAGAGTGGCAACGGTGTTCCGGATATTCTGGACGAAACCCGGTACGAACTGGAATGGATGCTGAAAATGCAGGATGCAAAATCCGGCGGTGTTCACCACAAAGTCACCTGCGAAAATTTCCCAGGCTATGTGATGCCGGAAAACGAAACAGATGCCTTGATCGTAACGCCGATCACAACCACAGCAACTGCGGATTTCTGTGCTTCCATGGCAATGGCATATGAATTCTATCAGGATGTTGACCCGAATTTCGCCAACACCTGCCTGAATGCAGCAAAGAAAGCATGGGATTTCTTAGAAGAAAATCCGAAACTCATCTATGAGAATCCGGAGGATATCACTACCGGTGCTTATGAAGATACCAGCGATACCGATGAGCGTTACTGGGCAGCGATGCAGATGTATCGAGCAACCGGGGACGAATCCTATTTGCAAAACTTTATCGGTTCTGCTGCGAAAACTGGCATGGACTGGTCAACAGTCGGCGACTATGGCAACATTGCCATTCTGACTATGGCAAATCCGAATCAAACCATGTATGCAAAGGCAAAGAAAGCCGTTTTGAAAGAGGCTGACCAGTTTGTTTCTACTGCAAAATCCAGTCCGTATGGCGTTTCCGTTGTTAATTTCAACTGGGGCAGCAATATGACGGTTGCCAATGCTGGTGTAATTTTAGGGCTGGCTTATCAGCTGACCGATGATACTTCTTATTTAAATATTTCTGCATCAAACTTGCATTATCTGCTCGGCAGCAATCCGATCGGAGAATGCTTTGTCACTGGATTTGGTACGGTTTCCCCGCAGAATCCGCATCACCGCCCATCTATGGCGAAAAAACAGGCAATGCATGGCATGGTAGTCGGCGGTGTCAACTCCAACTTAGAGGACAGTGCTGCAAAGGCATATTTGGCAACCACTGCCCCTGCAAAATGCTACGTTGACCACTCCGAAAGCTATTCTACAAACGAAATCGCGATTTATTGGAACTCTCCGCTCACCTATTTGATTTCCCTGAACAACGCAAATACGGGCAACACTGGAACAGTCGGCGATGTCAATCAAGATGGTGCTGTCAATGTTGCAGACGTGATTCTGCTGCAAAAATACTTGATTCGCAAGGCAACATTGACCGCTGAACAAGGTGTTAATGCCGATATGACAAAAGATAATATCGTCAATGTTGTAGACCTCTGTCTGCTGAAAAAGAATGTATTGAAAAACAATTCCAATCCAAGTCAGCCTGACCAGCCGACAAAGCCAGATCAGCCTTCTACCAACAAACCTGATCCAAACGCAACGATGTATGCAAACTTCCGAGCAGGTTCTACCGAAGAATTTATCGCTTCCGATGGCTGGACAAATGGCAACCCGTTCGACTGCGTCTGGAAAGCTTCCAACGCAACCTTCAAAGACAACGCTTTGAATCTGACCATTGACAAAGACCCTACTGGGCAATATCATTACACCGGTGCAGAATACAGAACCAATGATTTCTATTCCTATGGCTACTATGAAACTTCCATGAAGGCAATCAAAAATGACGGTGTTATTTCCTCATTCTTCACCTACACTGGGCCAAGCGACAACAACCCGTGGGATGAAATTGACGTGGAAGTTCTCGGCAAGGACACCACAAAGGTACAGTTCAACTACTACACCAA